>Ga0209597_1000761_pt1 | contig 20987 bp, 21 predicted proteins | sample M_140625_MF_Meta_FD_187316 | JGI IMG/M metagenome (GOLD analysis project Ga0209597, IMG submission 187316) | Freshwater microbial communities from Lake Montjoie, Canada to study carbon cycling - M_140625_MF_MetaG (SPAdes) (version 2) | ecosystem: Environmental > Aquatic > Freshwater > Lake... | reverse complement strand
GTCTTTTTTATAATAATCTCGTGTTTTTTTTGATTGCGTTATTTGCGCAGTTTTACCTTTTTCTCCTCCATTTTTTATTGTCCCTTCTTCTTCTTCTTCTATTAATAATGCTTTATTAGATCTTCGCCAATTATCTTCCCATTTTCTATTACCCCATTTTTTTGTAAAATCAGAAACTCCTAAGGCAGTCGTATTAGCGTTGTAAAAGTAAAAACTTGCACCACCCGCAATAAAATCTGTTCCGCTGCCAGTATTTCCTAATGTTGGACTTCCGTTGTTATTTTCTTTTGCTGCCTCTATTTCTTTTTGTTTGAGAGCAGCTTCTTTTTCAATTGCAAGCATCATATTATCAATAAATAAGTTTTGATCTGCTTCACTCATCCTTGCAATTTTTTGTAAACTATCCTCGCGAGAAATATTTTTAATATAGCCAACTAAGGTTTCAAGCGTTTTCTTACGAGCAAAAATTGTTTCGTAATTAATATTATCTTTCGAAATTGCTGCAATTGTACTATCATAATATGATTCTGCTGCTTGATAGTTTGTTAAGTCAAAATTAATTTCACCTAATTTTAAATAAGCCATTGCCTTTTGATCTTGATTAATTTGGCTTGTTTGAGCAGATTTTTTATAATAGGTTAAAGCTTGATTTATGTTTTTTTCTTTTTCTTCAATTTCTCCTAATGTGTAGTAAATAACATCAAAGTAATCTGTGTTTTTGAACTCTTTTGTCATTTTTAACAGGTCTTTCTTTGTCTTTTCTGAACCAAGTGAATTCACATCAACTAATCGAGCAATTTTGATTTTGCTATATAGTATAAATTCGTAATTTGGTTTTAATTTGATTGTTTTTTTATAATACTCAACGGCACGCTTATAATCTTTTGCTTTTTCTGATAGTTGAGCCACTATAAATGAATAACGCGCACGTTTTTTTCGAGCTAGCCCGTTTATTAATGACGAATTTCGGGTAACATCCATCAGTTTAGCTATTGCTTCAGTATTTTGACCCCTTCGAAGATAATAATCGGCGTATACGATTAAAAAATCATTTTTTAATTTATTTGGAAGTTTTTTTTGATTGTTTAAAAAATTTAATATAGGTTCAGAATTACTTACCGAACCAATTTCGTTATAAGCCTTTGTAAGCCAAATCATCGCAGTAAACTTATCTTTTGATTTATTATAGGTGTTTTTTACGTATTCAAAGGCCTCAATTCCACTAAAGAAATCACGTTTGTAAACATGCGAAATACCTATATTAATCCAATTGTTATCAATCCAATTTCCTGCCGATGCAATTTCGGTGCCTTGCTCATTTTTAATCGCATGCTTTTGTATGCAAAGTGATGATTTTTTTATTGCTAAATCAAATTCAGCAAAGGTTAATTTTGCTTTATCGGGATTTGGATAAATAAATATAGGAAGCGTTTTTTCAAAATCATCTTTATTATTTTTTTCAATTTTATATACTCCCTCGTTGATATTTTCGCATGAATAATAATAGCCGTTGAAGCGTGCAGTTAAATTATGAAAGCCACGACTTACCAACGTGTTTTTTTTAGTGCTACACGAGCCCATTATAATTATTAGTACACTAAAATATAAGAGTCGTTTAATTAGCACTAGTTTTTAATAACGTAATAGTAGTAAAATTAGTATGGTTTTAATCAACAATAAAAATTATGAAATTTCGAACTGAACTAAATCAACGAATTGCTGAACACGCTCATTTATTTGATCTTGAGTTAAACCAATCAGTTTTTCTGTGCCAAATCGTTCAACGGTAAAACTAGCCATTGCGCTTCCAAATATAATGGCCCGTTTCATGTTTTCAAAACTAATATCTTTTGTTTTAGCTAAATAACCAATAAAACCTCCTGCAAAACTATCTCCAGCCCCTGTAGGGTCAAAAACCTCTTCTAAAGGCAATGCGGGAGCAAAAAAGACTTCTTCTTTATTAAATAAAAGAGCACCGTGTTCTCCTTTTTTGATAACAAGTACTTTTGGCCCCATTTCTAAAATCTTTTGAGCCGCTTTTACTAATGAGTATTCTCCAGATAATTGACGAGCCTCTGAATCGTTAATGGTTAAAACATCAATCCTTGCAATGGTTTTTTTTAATTCGTCCATTGCAATATCCATCCAAAAATTCATCGTATCAAGAACAATTAACTTTGGCCTCGAACTCAATTGCGAAATAACACTTTGCTGAACAGCCGGAACCAAGTTCCCTAACATTAAAAATTCGCAATTTTTTGACGATTCAGGTACAATTGGGTCAAAATTAGCCAATACATTTAATTGAGTATCAATGGTATCTCTATTATTTAGATCGTTATGGTATTTTCCACTCCAAAAAAACGATTTTTCGCCCTTTTTTATTTGCAGGCCATCTAATTTAATTCCTTGCAATTTTAGGGTATTTAAAAAACTATCCGGAAAATCGTCGCCAATAACTGACACTAATTGAATGTCCTTTGTAAAATAAGAAGCCGCTAAAGAAATGTATGAAGCCGCACCTCCAACTATTTTATCTGTTTTCCCAAAAGGAGTTTCAATTGCATCAAAGGCTACAGTGCCAACCACTAAAAGACTCATATATTTATATTTAAAATTTTTGTAAAGATATTGTTTATTTAATAAATTAATGTAATTTTGCAACCCTAATCTCAAAATTCAAATTAACCTTGTTTAAGTGAGTTTGAGGACCTAATTTGTAAAATTAATAGTATTGCGTTCTTTATAAATATAAACAAAAATTGTTTCAATACAATTTACCAGAATAATATTCCTTCTTAGCTCAGCTGGTTAGAGCACATGACTGTTAATCATGGGGTCCCTGGTTCGAGCCCAGGAGAGGGAGCAAAAAAAGCCTTTGTAAACTACATTTTACAAGGGTTTTTTGTTTTTAAGCATTTTGGTGAAATTTTACTTTTTGATGATATTTAGTCAAAATAGTAGTGTTTACCTGCAAATACTCTGCACATGTTTTTGAAGTTGGAGCCAACACTTAAAAAATGGCAACAATTAAATAATCTTAGACAAAAGAAGGACAAATAGATATAACAAAAATATAAGTTTTGTTTACCTTTAATTTCATACAGATAAAAGGTTTCAAGGCATTTTTAGTAAAAATTTAATATTTTTTATTTAATTCAAAAAACATGTAAAAAGCTAAAAGAAAATTACAATAGTGAAATATAAGTAAAAACTATTTTATTTATATTTCCTTTTTATTACAATCTTTATAAAAATTAATAACCACTAAATTAAAACACTATGAAAAAAATCAAATCAATATTCATTCTAACAGCATTGTTTTACATTACAAATTCTTTTGCTCAAGATAACATGAAATATGCTCAATGTGGTGATTGTGGTATGATAGCTAAAGTATCTAATGATGCTAGTTGGCGTCCAACCAAACAAGAATATTCTTGTCCTAAAACAGGTAATACTAGAGCTTGTAGTTTTCATAAATTATGTACTGCTGGTGCTCAAAAATGGGTTTGTAATAACTGTGGTGAAAAAGTTAATTCTGCAGGTCAAAAACCTGAATCCCCAAGATGTACACCAAGCTCTTCAAAGTATCATAATTGGGAGAAAAAATAAAACTAGTCTTCAGAGAATCGTTTTGCTGAAACATTTTTATAATTTATATTAAATTCAATCAGTTTTATTTTTGCAAGATTTAAGACTAAAACCAATATAAAAAGGGACGAACGTGAATTAACTAAGTTCGCCCCAATCTTGTTATTTGTTGGTTTTTAGTCCGTCAAATTAAAAGCTTTTTTAACTGCTTGGTAATTGTTTAAGTCAACATTAGGATTTTTTATTAGTCCTGATGCTTTTTCGTCTGCGCGATTTTTTTTACAATTTGTCTGCTTTTTCTTTAGATTTTGTGAATGTTTTATCTAATTCGTATGCTTTCAAAAACATTTCTTTTGCTTTTACTTTATCTCCTGCTTTTGAATAATAATCCCCATAGCTGTCATGAGCATTTGCAGATTTTGGATAAACACGTAAATATATTTCGAAATGTTGTTTTGCCTTTTCCATTTGCCCATCATCCATATATTTATATCCCATCATATTATTTACTCCGCCATTTTCAGGAAAACGTTTCCAAGCTGGCAAAAGCAAATCAATTGCAATTTTATTATTTTTTTCATACCAAGCTCTAAAGGCTCTAACTTGAGGATCGTCAGAAGCTAATACCATGGCTTTATCTAAATGAAACTTGATTGTTTCTGCATCATTAGTTGGATTGTAACAAAAAATTATTTCTTTTTCGGCTCTAGAAGCACCCTCAAGTTTAGTTACAGCGATATTATAACATTCACTTAACTTAGCATCATCTCCCTTCATGAAATAATATTGAAGCTGGCCTAAATGAGCAGTTGCCCATTTAGCGTCTTTCTTTACTAAAGAATCAGAAATTTTCAAGGCTTTTTCATTATTTAAATCCATCATAGCATCACGCATTGCACTATAGGCATCCAAACCTCCCTCAAGTTTTGTTGAAGGCCAAATAAAATTAGAAGCTAACGCAGCATTATCTGAATGTGTCCATCTGATATACTTTATTCTACCATTTTCGCGCTTTACAACGCAAGAGAAATTTCTGTAGATTGAATTTACTCCTGATATATACCATTTAGCTGTTCCCATAACATTTGCATGGCTTCCCATTAAGTAAACATCATGAATGGTTACATTAATAGAATCTTCATAAAAAAGACTTCCGTCATCTTTATAGCTTCCGTCTTTGTTATATTCTATTTCAAATTTCGATGGTTTGTTTTTCCAACTAATACCACCCCAGCCAACATGATCTTTGCTTATTGCCTCATAATATCCTTTTACAGCTTTTTTATAGCCAATTTGATTTTTTAGGTCGTTAGTAACAAAAGTTCTAACTTCTTTCTCTGTTAGATCTTTTGCGTTTTGGCTAAATCCAATAAAACTTGTCATTGTCATTAGCAGAGCTATAGCCGCTATCGTAATGGTTTTTTTCATAATTTGTAGGTTTTAATAGTTTTTTTATTTTAGACTTTTCGAAATCCGTCCCGTTTTTTTAAGTGGGGTCTGGTCTCCACTTATTATTTTTACTAGACTGCTTGTTTAATAAATGTAATCATTTTTACTACAAATCCAAATAAATTAAATTTTTGTACCAAATTCAGTTGTTGAATTAATAAATTTTTATTAAAAATAAAGTTGACCCTTAGAGCAAATAACGGCTCAAATTGACCTTGAAATTGCTGGCTCAGATTTTAGAGCACTTCTAAACAAAAACAAGTTGATAAAATCATATAAGATAACAAAGCAATAATACTTACATAAATTTCAGAAGCAAACTTTGTATTTATAAAATAATACATTGTATGAAAAATATTGATAGAAGTAAATTTCTAAAATTAATCGGCTTATCTTCATTGGGCCTCATATCATCAGGTATGTCAGCTTCGGTGCTTTCCAAGTTTGGTGGCGAAGATTCTTTATTTTCCGCACCACCGATTAGGGTTGCCCACTTAACCGATATTCACATTGAAAGTGGTATTGAGGCTGAAAGAGGATTAGCCTCTTGTCTCAATGCCGTAAATTCGCTAAATCATAAACCTGATTTAATTATTAATGGTGGAGATGCCATTATGAATTCTGCTTTAACCTACTCGAAAGAAAAAATAAAAAAACAATGGGGCCTTTTTCATTCCATATTCCGCAGTGAAAATTCGATTCCGATTACCAATTGTATAGGTAATCATGACTTAGTTGGATGGCCAATTGCCAAATCAAATGAGAAGGAAAGCAAGTATAGAGCGATGGAAGAATACGAAATCAATAAACCGTATTATTCTCTAACTAAAGGGAAATGGAAGTTTATTGTGCTGGATAGTATTCAATGCAAAAATTCAATACCCGGTTACTTTGCTCAATTGGATGAAGAACAAATAAATTGGTTGAAAGATGAATTGAGCAATACTCCTCAAGATAATTTTATCTGTATAATCTCTCACGTGCCTATTTTGGCGATATGCACAATGTTTGATAGTTTATTCACAAATAAAAGACATAAAAGGGTCTCCTCAAGCATTTTGCACGCAGATGCGGGGGAGCTAACTTCCATGTTTTATCAATTTCCTAATGTTAAGTCTTGTTTAAGTGGACATATTCACATGATTGATCATGTAAATTATCTTGGTGTAGATTATTATTGCAATGGAGCAGTAAGCGGGTCATGGTGGAAAGGGAACCATCATCAGTTCCCTCCTTCGTTTTCTATCATGAATTTTTTTGACGATGGAAAAGTAACAAGAGAAATACATTGCTATAACTGGAATCAATCGACAAAAATAAGCGTAACACAGAATTAAATTGTCGGCTGTATTCTAAAGTTATTCCGCTTTATTACAAATTAATATCCATTACCATGGAAAAATATGAATATACAGCACACGTGATAATTTGTAATTTTTACGGCCTAAAATAGTTATAACAAGTACAACGAAAATTGTTTTATAAATGGTTTCGAGTAGCGGAAATCCATAATTCAAAATTAAAAATGTTAATACTCCTTGTAGCACTGCAAATCCATAACTTATATACATAGCGCCTATAAAATAGCCAGGTTCTCTTTCGAAATGATAGTTGCATTTGTCACAGGCATCGTTCATCACAGGCAAATTTAAAACACTCACATTTTGTTTAAATACATATCCTTTTCTGCATTTAGGGCATTTTTCGTTATAAACGTCGAGTATAAAATTTACTTTTTTGTTAGTTGATTTCATAATTCAAAATTAACTAACGAAGCGACAAAAATTGCTGTGTTTTTATTCATGAAAAATAAATTACGGATTTTATAAACTAAAAATTATTAACGCTTATAAATTTCCGACTTAGTATTATTGATTAATGCTGTTAACTACTCTCACAGGAATAATTTCAATTTTCATATACGGGTAATAAGGCAAAGTTGAAAGTTTTGAATGAACATCCTCAGAATCAGTCGCCATCATTACAATAAAAATTCCAGACATATCAAGTTTAATAAAGGTATCTACAATAGTTCCATTTTGTTCTAACTCCTTAACAAGTTCCTGTTCTCTTGGGAGTAGTTTCATTCTTGTTTCGTTGTCCAATCCTTCTAAGTGGATATTAATTATAAATTTTTTCATTTATTTAGTATTTTGTTTTTAATCAAAAATGTGAAATCAAAATTAGCATTTAAATAACTAATTTCCCTATAATTAGTTATAATGTTTTGTCTTTAAATTCGAGTTTCTTTAATTCGAATTCTTTTATTTTGACATTATATTTATAATTGATAGAGTAATCATATTAATCAGCGAAGCAGAGTCGTTTTCTCTTTTTAGTCCTTTTTATAGTTCTAATTTCATATCATATCGATGCATCCCAATTGTATAAAAATTTTGAGTTATTAATAGGGTAGAAAAGCCATGTTTTTCAAAAAAACCATACGAATGTTGACTTGTATCTATAATTATAGGAAATTTAAGTTTAAGTTTTTTAATTTGTTCTATTCGATATAACAATAGTTTTTTACCAAACCCTTTTTTATGATATGCTTTGTGAATCAATCCCCAAGCCAATGAAATTATATTTTTATTAGTGTCTTTTTCTCCAAATCCTCCACAACCAACAACTTTATCGTTATAAATTAAAACATAATAATACGTTTTATAGTTTTCTCTTTCAATTCTTGATAAAAAATTTTCAAAGTCTACAATTTCTTCTTCAGTAAAATAATCAGGAACATTACTTTTGAACGATTCAAGGCAACTTTGTTTATCCGATTTAATATATGCTCTTATTATTGGTTCCATTTATTACAAATACCGCTTAAATAAATCAGTGAATTTGCTGGCTAATGTGATGTATTGGTTTTATCTGATCAAACAAATTATTACCCATTTTTCAGGGATGCCTTCAAAATAGTAAACTTTTTCTCCATATGAATCTTTTGAACGGATTGTTAACCGCTAATAAAAATAAATTTTTCATATTTTTTAATTTTAGGTTTTAAATTATTTTTTATTAATTAATAGCCTGTATACCTTTGAGATTCGAGCTTCTTTTTTAAAAGGTATTTTTTATATTCTTTTAAATTCATTGGTTTTTTACACTTTTTCGATTCTACTTCAAATTCCGATTCTTTTATATCTTTAGTGTTAATCTCTGTAACTGTTCCAATAGTTTTAACACCGTTTGCTTTCATTAATGTTTCTATTTGCATCGGAAAGCCCTCAAGGCTTTGTATGGCAACAGTTAGTGCGTTTTTTTTCATTAGTTCAGGCATAGCTTGTTTAGTTTTAGGAACAATAAGGGCACTTGTGGTCCAATAGGTCATTTCACTTTCTAAACCAACAATTTTAGAATCAGTATTAGCAACTTTGTATCTGATAATTGTTTTCACACAGTCGTAACCCAATATTTTTTTTGTTTCGTTTGTTTTTTCTATTTGTACTTCTGTTGCGTAAACATCATTTTCTAAACTGTCTTCTAATAATTCGGCTTTAGTAATAATTGCACAATTAGTTTCTGCGGAATTAAGAATAGTTACTTTATCTATTTCTGTAATTTGAATTTGACTAAACAGCATTGTTTTTATTTCTGTTTTTAATCTGTTGTCTTTGTAGAAAGAAGTGGAACTTGATTTAGATAGTTTAGCTACCATTGCCGACATTCCCTCTACTGACGATTCAGTTTTTACAAAAAGACTTTGAGACGATACGCTGCTGGTTATAAAAGTTAGCAGTAGAACTGTTGTGATTTTTTTCATTTTTTTTGATGACTTAGAACATTTACAATTAAAATTAGTTTTTTTATTTTATAAGTTGTCTTTAAAATAGTATCAGTTTCGAAATTTTATTTTTAAAGAGCCAGTTTTTGTTTTAATAATTTTACTAATCTAGTTAAACTTAAAAATACTATATTTATTTAAAATATGGCATTTATAAATTGGTAAATAAAGCCAGAAATAACATTCCCACAACCTTAACCTTTCTCGCCATTAAATTATTATTATGCTATAATTTATAGCAAATTGATGCTATCATTTAGATTAACTTTACCAATCTATTTATTGGATGTTCCTATAAACAGAAAATATGGTTAAGATGAAATTAAAAAATAAAGTAATTGATAGTAAAGATTTTGATATTTGTAGAATAGAATGTGATGTAGAACTATCTGCTAGTTTTATAACATCACCAATATCTGCAGGCTTTCCAAGTCCAGCAGGAGATTACCTCGAAGAAAGTATAGACCTCAATAAGATTTTATTTAAAAATCCGCTTTCAACATTTGTATTTAGAGCAAAAGGTAACAGCATGCAAGAAGCTTATATCAATACCGACGACTTAATAATTGTAGATACAAGTATTGAACCACAAAATGGAGATATTGCAGTTTGCGCTATTGATGATGAATACACACTTAAACGCATAGCTAAAAGTGAAGGCAAATTATACCTTATGCCCTATAACAAAAACATGAAGCCTATCGAAGTAACCACAGATAATCGGTTTAGTATTTGGGGCGTTTTAACCTATTCCATCCATAAACACAATAAAAGACTTTAACATGTTCGCATTAGCTGATTGCAACAACTTTTACGCAAGTTGTGAGCGCGTGTTTCAACCTCAATTGGAAAATAAACCCATTGTTGTTTTAAGCAATAACGACGGTTGTGTTGTGGCCAGAAGCCAAGAAGTAAAAGACTTAGGAATTAAAATGGGAGTCCCCTTGTTTCAAATTAAAGAACAAGTTAAACTTCATCACATCAGAGTTTTTTCAAGTAATTATACTCTCTACGGTGATATTTCAAACAGAGTCATGTCAACGATAAATCAGTATGCGCCTAATTATGAAGTCTACTCAATTGATGAAATATTTATTGATTTAAAAGGCTTTGAAAAACATTATAATTTAATAGATTATTGTAAAGAAATAAGGTATGTAGTAAAAAGAAATACTCGCATACCCATATCAATAGGAATAGCACCAACCAAAACACTTGCTAAAGTGGCTAATAAGTTAGTAAAGAAAAAATTTAAAGCCGATGGGGTATGTTATTTAAAAACACAAGAAGATGTTAAGGAGCTATTAAAAGATTTTGATGTAGGCGATATTTGGGGCGTAGGCCGCCAATATGAAAAACTACTTAAAAAGCATGGAATTGATACGGCTTTAAAACTAATGAATGCAAACGACTCTTGGATAAAAAAAAACTTAAGTGTTGTTGGATTAAGATTAGTAAACGAATTACGTGGAATGCCTTGTATTGAGCTAGACGAAGCGCCTGCAGATAAAAAAAACATTTGTGTGTCAAGGTCCTTTGGTCATATGATAGCCGATGTAAAAATTTTAGAAGAAAGTTTATCTACACATGCTAATACAGCGAGTGAAAAATTACGAAAGCAAGGCTCTAATGCCTCGAGCATTTCTGTTTTTTTGCAAACAAATAGATTTAGAAGTGATTTGCCTCAATATTTTAATACTAAACAAATTGAATTACCATTTGCAACAAATGATTCGGCCAACATTATCAAGGCGGCATTAAAGGGCTTGTATTTGATGTTTAGGCCTGGTTACTTGTACAAAAAATGTGGTATTTATTTAAATGAACTAACACCGGCTAATGAGGTGCAATTAAATTTGTTTGTAGAAGAGGATAGTGAGAAGAAAAAAAAACTTAACAAAGCAGTTGATCTTTTGAATAACAAATGGGGTAGAGGTGCTTTAAAGTATGCTGTTCAAGGAACAGAAAAAAAATGGAAATTAAAAAACGAATGTTTATCTAAATCCTTTACTACTAAACTTGCTGAGGTTCCAATGATAAACTTAAATTTATAGGAAATAAAAAAATAAAAGATTCCATGTATTTTATTGTCAGGCTGGTTCTAAAAATAAACCTCAAAAGAACAAATATTCGTTTCGTTTGTTTAAATTTAGTTCCGTTGCATCAATCAAATTCATTATTATATACGAAAACAACCATTATAATTTAAGATAGACCCATTGTTTAATCCATCTATACCCAAACCAAGTTGTAGCATTTGTAAAAGTGAGGATCATCGCTTTTATACCAATACTAATGCAATGATGCATAAAGAAAATTCGGAGAGCTATAAATTTCATCGTTGCCAATGTTGTGAATCAATATTTCTTATAAATCCAGTTCCTGAAAATCAATTAACTAATTATTACACCAATACCTATTTACCTTACAGAGGAGAAAAAGCTTGGGGAAAATATGCCCATTTTGTAGTTTGGGATGATCAAAAATTAAATGCGCGTAGGTCAAAAATGGCACTGCAGCATTTGAAACAGAAATCAGATACAGATGTACTAGATATTGGTTGTGGCAAGCCTGATTTTTTGTTGCAATTAACAAAAACGGGAAATATACGATCAATGGGTATTGATTTTACCTCAGCTCAATGGGAAGATCCAAAATATAAAAATCTCACTCTCCTCGAAGGAGATTGGCGCAACATAGAATTACACAAAAAATTTGATCTCATTACAGCTTGGCACTATTTGGAGCATGATTATCAATTAAATCAGACCATAGAAAAATGTAAACAACTTTTGAAACCAAATGGAATACTGATTATTGAAGTTCCAATGTACCAAGGAATAATTCAAAAAATACAGAAAAATTATTGGCAAGGCTGGCACTCGCCTAGGCATATTAGCCTATTTAGTTTTAAAAGTTGGAAAATGATTTTTTCAGAAAATGACTGGGAAATTGTAAAACATCGCAAATATGGCACCATGTCGGCCTTTACCCTTTGGTGGTTGGGGTATCAACAAAAGAAAAATATAAATTGGAGTTTATCAATGGAGAGTCACTTTTGGAATTTAGTTTTTTGGAAGGTTTTACTCATGCCATTATTTTTATTAGAGCAGATTATTCCAATGGGTATCCAAACCATTGTATTAAAGAAAAAATAGTTACTATGGCAGAACAAATTACAAGCGTTACAATTTTTAAATTGAATTCCCTAGCATCAAAATTTTGGGCTTTTCAACAGGTTCCTTTGGCTTTGTTCAGATTAAAAAAAGTACCTGGCTTAACTTTTTTCAAATCGATGGGCTCGGGGGGAGGCAAGGGATTTGATTTTATGCCAAGCTTCAGCACATACGCTTGGCTACTCGTTTGGGAAACCCAGCAGCATTCAGATGACTTTTATTCAAATAATCCCTATTTCTTAACATACAAAAAAAAGTGCCTTTCTTTGCAAACATTATTCCTTAAAAACATAGTATCTCATGGCAAATGGTCGGGTATTAATCCATTCGATCAGGGCGCAGTTATGAATGACACGAGTAAAATTGTTGTTTTAACTAGGGCTCGAATTAAATGGTTTAGGTTATGGCAATTTTGGAATAAAGTGGGCAGAACGGCCAACGAACTTTATAAATTCGACGAATTAGAATTTGCCATTGGCATTGGCGAATTGCCTTTTATCCAGCAAGCTACAGTGAGTGTTTGGAAAAATTATGAAGCCATGAAACGATATGCTTACGCCGATGAAACACACAAAAATGTAATCAAACTCACCCGTAAATATCAATGGTACAGCGAAGAACTTTTTGCTAGATTTATTCTTCTATCAACAAAAAATCACTTATAAAAAAATAAGCATGGCCCCTGTATTTTTAATTGTAATACTCGATTATAGGGAGATTGTTACTTACAGTATTTTTTAATACTAGTATAAGCTTTAGTATATCCAAGTTCCCCAGCTTTACTATAATCTTTACAAGCTCCATTCTTATCATCTAAATAATACTTTGCATTTCCTCTGTTATAATAAGCATTAGCATAATCAGGCTTTAGTTGTATAGCTTTATTATAATCTGCTATTGCGCCTGTATAATCTTTTAAATCAGACTTTGCAAGACCTCTTAATCTATAAGCAACTGCATAATCAGGATTTAGTTGAATAGCTTTATTATAATCTGCTATTGCTCCTGTATAATCTTTTAAATCAGACTTTGCAATACCTCTTAATCTATAAGCAACTGCATAATCAGGATTTAGTTGAATAGCTTTATTATAATCTGCTATTGCTCCTGTAAAATCTTTTAAATCAGACTTTGCAAGACCTCTTAATCTATAAGCAACTGCATAATCAGGATTTAGATGAATAGCTTTATTATAATAAATTATTGAGTTTTCATATTCTTTTGCTTCATAAGCATCACTCCCTTTATGAAACCATTCATTTGCATCTAAAATATTAATTTTTGCATTATAATCTTCTTGTATTCTGGTTTTATCTTTTTCTGTAAGTTCTATGTTTTTTGCTTTTGCAGTTTCTAGTTCTTTTTTTAATTTATCAATTACATCATTTGCTTCTTTATTTTTTGCTTGTATATCTTCTAATTCTTTTATTTTGGCTTTATCATTTACAAGTTCTTTTAACTTCCTTTTAGTATCATCAATATCAACAATAATTTCAGCTTTTAAATAATAAGTTTCACCATTCCATTTTTCTTCAAGTATTGTTGTTTTGGTTATACCTGCAGCTAAGGTTATTATATTAGATTTAGTAAGTTGCTTAAATTCAGTTTTACCATTAACTTGTTTTTGCTCAATTTTATTTTCAAATTCACTACTAAGATAAACACCAACTTCTTCTAATAATAAAGTTTTTACTTCTTTTAAAGCAAGTGTTTTTGAAGATAATTTACTATCAGCTTCACCAGCCTTATAAGTATATTCTCTAACAAAGCTTTTAGTTTGAGTGTATAAACAAAGTGAGTTTATAAGAAAAAGCGCAAAAATTAATTTTTTCAAAGGGTATGTTTTATTCAAATGTAAAAATATAAACAATTATGATTATTGATCGTAATAAAGTTGAGTTATTTTATATAGTTAATTGTTATTTCATATTAATTAACATCAATTCTTTACCTGCTTATTGATTGTATATTGTTACTTACAGTAATCTTTAATATTATTATAAGCTAGCTCCCCAGCTTTACTCCAATCTAAACAAGCTCCATTATAATCTTTTAAATAATACTTTGCAGTTCCTCTGCCATGAAAATAAACAGCATCATCAGGATTTAGTTGAATAGCTTTATTAAAATCAGAGATTGAACCATTATAATCTTCTAAACTACACTTAGCAATTGCTCTGTTATAATAATAATTGGAATTATTAGGATTTAATTGAATAGCCTTATTACAATCAGTTATTGCTCCTTTAAAATCTTCTAAACTAAACTTTGACAGTCCTCTGTTATTATAAGCATTAGCATCATCAGGTTTTAATTGAATAGCTGAATTAAAATCTGACATTGCTCCTGTATAATCTTGTAATTTATCCTTTGCAAGCCCTCTGTTTTGATAAGCATTAGCATTATCAGGATTTAGTTGAATAGCATTGTTAAAATCTGATATTGCTCCTGTATAATCTTGTAATTCACACTTTGCAAGTCCTTTGTTAAAATAATCTTGTGCAGTTTGCCCAAATCCACTTAAGCTTACTACAACTAACAATAAAAGTAATTTTTTCATAGGCTTAGGTTTAATCAAATATACTAATTTAATGTCTTTAAAATTTATTATTTCATATTCACTAACATCAATTCTTTACCTGCTTTTTTCTTTTTTATGATACTGATTATACTAGTTATACTGGCCCCTAAACCAATTGAAGCAATAACTGGCAATTGCCCAGATGGAGGTAATAAAAAGCTTACACCTGTTCCAAGTCCCATAATTAAGAGACTAGCAATATTTAAATTAGCTGATTGTTTAAGATATAGGCCAGCTTGATATAAACTTGGTTTAAATTTTATTGAATTCCATTCAAATGAATTAACAAAAATTTTATCAATTGAATGTAATGTTTTTTTTAAATCTACAGCATCAAAATACCTTATAGTATCTTTAGTTATAGATACTATTTTGCATTTAATATTAGTATAAGTTGAAGGCGCGTCTATTTCAGTATTTACTTTACTTTGAGATCTATATTGCAATGATGATTCTATTTTATCAACATACATTGAATTATCATTTTTTATTTGTGAGTAAGATGATAAGTTTAATAAAACTAAGATTAAAAATAAATGTTTCATAGATTTGGGTTTAATCAAATATACTCATTTAATCAAGTAAAATATTCTAACGAAGGGGATTTATAAATTTTGTGTTTTTGAATTCAACAATTCATTTAGGATTTATTAATATCCTTCTTGATAGGTTTACAATTATTAAAAAACTAATAAAAACAGGGGGATTTAATTTTTGTTTTTACCAATTTCTATTTTAAGTTCTTCAATCATTTTTATAAGCTTATCTAATTTTTCAATTTCCATTCTGTTCAAACTTTTTTGTAAAGCCTCAATTTCTAATTTAGCATCCAAATTAGTCTGATAATCTGCATGGGCATGAACCCTGTCCCTCTCATTCTGTCTATTTTGTGACATCATGATAATTGGAGCTGAATATGCGGCCTGTGTGGAGAAAAGAAGGTTTAGTAATATAAAAGGATAAACATCCCAGTGGTAGAAAAAGCCTACGAGATTTAATGCCATCCAAAGCACAACTAAAATAGTTTGTATAATAATGAATTTCCAAGAACCCATACCATTTGCAACAGAATCAGCCAATCTGTCTCCTATTGGCAAGCTATCAATATGTTTTGCGTGCCAGTTATTTTTGTGTATCATAATTTATTAATTTTAATTATTGTATTTATCGTTAAACCAATTTGTAATTACAGGATAAATAACTTAGCTCATTTACAATTAAAATTAGTTATTATTTTTTTGTTTTTTTTAGTAGACTTGTAAATATTTTCAGTTTCGAAAGCTTATAGATTGTATATTTCACTTACAGAAATATTTAATATTAGTAATTGCATCAGAATATCCAAGTTCTCCAGCTTTACTCCAATCTTTACAAGCTCCAATCAAATCTTTTAAATAATACTTTGCATTACCTCTGTGATTGAAAGCAGCAGCATCATCAGGATTTAATTGAATACATTTATTATAATCCGTTATTGCTCCATTATAATCTGAAGTCTTCTTTTTTGAAATCCCTCTGTTAATGAAGGCATCAGCATAATTAGGATTTAAGATAATAGTTTTATTAAATTCAGATATTGCTCCTTTATAATCTTTTATATTAAATTTTGAAATGCCCTTGTTATAATAATCTTCTGCAGTTTGTCCAAATCCACTTAAACTTATTACAACTAACAATAAAAATAAATGTTTCATAGGCTTAGATTTAATCAAATATACTCTTTTAATACCTTAATAAAATTATTAAAAAGATGATCTAAATCAGGTTCATCAATTTTCAGTTTTACCTTCTAGAAAATGTCTCTATTCTTTTATTCTAAATCAGTACACTTTGGTTTGAGACGAAACACTCTAAACTTTAAATCATTTTGAACCAATAGCTTTATAAAAAATTATTGTATTAGGTAAAGGGCAGAATTGATAAATTGCTAAGATTATCAATAGCTAAACTTAATTTTATTTTATTTTAAACATAACATTAAACCTTTCTAATAAATTGCTATCTTAGCATAACTAATAACCAATTAAAACCAAACATCATGAAAAAAAATGTAATTCTAATTCTTGCACTATTTGTAGCATTTGGTTTAACTATATCTTCTGTCTCAGCTCAAGAGCCAATTAAACAAGATGGAATAAAAAAGGAAAATAAAGAGAACAAAGAGGCAAGGAAAGAAGCTAAAAAAGAAGTTAAAGAAGCTAAAAAAGAAGTTAAAGAAGCAAAAAAAGAAGTTAAAGAAGCAAAAAAAGATGCTAAAGAAGCAAAAAAAGATGCTAAAGAAGCAAAAAAAGATGCTAAAGAGCATAAGAAAGAAAAATAATTAAATTTAAAATATACAAAAAGGCTGTTTCAAAAATTTGGAGCAGCCTTTTCTTTTAATATATTTATATTATGTTTCAATCTTTGCGAAAAATATTAATTGTAATTGGAATAGTGCTTGTAAATTCGATGTTTGCTTTTTCTTATACAATAAACAAGGATAGCCAATCGGTTGAATCAAAACACTCGTTTAAATTTACTACCCAAATTGGGAATAATGTTATTCAAAATGGTAGGAAGCAAGCCACGAACCAACTTTATTTGCGCCCATCTTTAATGTATTATCATATCAAAGGATTTTATGCAGGTACTTATATCACAATTGTTCCTAGTAATAAGAAAAATCGTTTAGACAATATTAGATGGAACACTGGATATGATTATGATATTGGGGATCATTTATCGTTGGGTATTGACTATTCATACAGTCAATATTTTACTACCAATCAAGTTACATCAAGTGCCCCCCATTGCATCATGCTCTCAGCAACGTGGTATGGGAATTTAATCACGCCATCCATTTATGAAATCTTCAATCTAGGATCTACAAATGATTTTACAACCAACATCGACTTTTCCCATGTTTTTATTAAACGCAATTTTTTACATTCAAAAGGTAAACTTTCCATTCCTTTAAATATTGGAACTTTTTATGGTTCATCAAACTATTACAATAATTACGCTAAGAATAATAAACTTACGGATAAAAAAGGCAATCCTCTCCCATTAAATTCTTTGAGTACCACAGCTAACGAATTTACCGGCTTTTACGTTTCATTGACATTGAAATATAAGATTTCAAATTTTGCTGTAAGTTCAAACGTAACCATGAATAATCAACTGGAACAAAAAAAATATGTTATCCAAACACCAGTTTGGAAAATAATGCTGGCTTATTATTTATAAAGGCCAGATAAAAGCGCTTTAAAAAAAATAGAAATTTATTTTTAATTAACCGAGATAAAATTATTAAATAGTTGAGTCTCAATAAAACAGTTTTAAAAATGCTATTTATTATAAACTGTATGGTTTTTAATTTTTAAGAAATCACATTACATCTCATTTTGCATAACAATTAATTCTATTTGTTGCAATTGAGTTAATACTGTTAAATTGGTTCCAACAAAAAACGGAATTATTTCTTCGCTGTTTGAATGATAACATACAGGTAGTTTAGATTTATATGGGCTTGAATTTAGTGTTAAATCATATGTTTTAATAAATTCTAGAAGTGAATCAACATCTTTATTTGGTGTTTTAAGAAATCGAAAATTTGCATCTGAAATAAACTCCAATTTAGTTTCAAAATCAGTTGATATTTTGGTCATTCCTGTTTCTTTTAAGATGATAGACGATTTTATTTTTTCACAAACACGTATAATCTGTTTACTTAATTTTTTTGAATTACTTTCTAAGGAGTCATTTTTTATGATTGAATCATATATTCTTTTTTGAGAAGCAACAATTTGTTCATTAATTAAAAATGAAGACGTGTCTGTTATTTCTTTTTTTCTAGAGCTAAAAGGTGTTCTAACCAATGTTAGCCATAAACCACAAATCATAATAATTACAATTGATATGGTTATGGTATTTATTTTATTTTCTTGAGTTTTAATTCCTGTTATAAAATAGATAGGAAGTAAAATTAATCCAAGTATAATTACTGCTGAGTAACCTAATATCATCGCATAAGGCCAATGCATAATCCTAAATAAAATAGAAAGACTTAGTAAAATTCCAGATAAAATACCTAAGCCAAGAATGAGTTTATCTTTGGTTGCTTGACTATCTTTTGATTTTAATAAATACAGAAGTGGTAAAAAAATTAAACTCGATGTACCTATCCCTAGTATGATGAATAATGACGCACCGGGCCAATGCATAAATTTAAATAAGATTCCTAAAATCATTGTTGCTGCAGAAAATGTTCCGCTTAATATCATTATTTTTTTCATGGCGTAATAGTTTTTATAGGTTAGTAATAGGAGTGTTTCTTCTTCAATTTCCCAGAGTTCATCTTTATAAAATGTTTTAATGGTTTTTTGATAGAAGCTCTCGAAGTCTCCATTTTCTTCGAGATTTTGCTCTATGATACAACAAATATGATCGTGGAGATTTAGCTGCAGGCTCTCCATCTCAACGCCACGTGCGCGTATGTCGTTAAGAATATAATCTATTTGTTTTTCACTCAAGCAATACATTTAGTTGGTTTTTGTTTTTATATCTAACAAAAATTTCATCGTTTCCATAAAGTCAGCGAGCTCGCTTACTTTTTCTTTTGTCTTCTTTTTTCCTGTCGGGCTTAAACTATAATATTTCCGAACTCGTTTTCCAATATATTCAGTTTCAGTAGTCACAAATCCATCTGCTTCTAACGAATGCAGGGTTGGATATAATGCCCCTTCAGTTATTTGAATTTTATTTAAGGTTAATTCTTTTACGCGTTGAGTAATTTCGTAACCATACATTTTTTTATTATCGGCTAATAGTTTTAAAACAATTGTTTTTAAAGTGCCTTTTAAAAGTTCAGTTGAGTAATTCATATAAATATTTTTATTGTTTTTTTTATTTTATTTATAGTAAGACTTAAGATTTTAATATAAAATTTAAGATCCATTTCATGTTATTATAATTAATGTTTAGGACAAAGATACATAAGAAACCAATGTATTTGACTATTATGTTTAACTTTTAGTGCATAATACTGATTGTTAGGGCACTAAATTTATATTAGCTAATAAATTGACATTAATTATTGAATAATTTTAAAGCAGACAATTACTTGATAATAATAATCACTCAAACAAAAAAATTAATTCAGAAAAAAAACTATTAAAACATTAGTAGCAGTTGCCTTAGTATCTGCAAGTGTCAAAAGCTCGAAATTTGACAAAACATTGCAAGTAGTTGCTTTTAGCTACTATTGCGCCAAACACAGTTTAAATTTTAATACCAATAACACAAACGTCATCAACTTGTTCAAGTTCACCTTTCCAGTCTGAGAAAGTTTTATTAATAATGTCGACCTGATGCTTTTGAGATAAATTATTGTTTTTTATTAATAGGTTCGAAAATTGTTTGTATTTAAATTTTTTACCATTCGGCCCACCAAATTGATCAGCAAGTCCGTCAGTAAACAAATAAAATGTCGTGTTTTTTTTATATTCTATTTGATGTGTCGTAAATGGTTTAGGATAATCAGATTTTCCTATTGGCTGTTTGTCGGCTTTTATTTCTTTAAATTCACTGTCTTGAATATACCATAAGGGATTATTGGCACCGCTCCAAAAAATATTTTTGTTTTTAGAGTCAATGCACAAAAGTGAAATGTCCATTCCGTCTTTAACTTCACTTGCGCTTTTTTCAAAAGTTTCTAAAACTAATTCTCTTGTTTTGTCAAGAATTTTACCGGTTTCGGTCAGTTTAAATTCTTTGATTGTTCGATTTAAAGCATTTGAACAAACTACAGAAACCATAGCTCCTGGAACACCATGTCCTGTACTGTCAGCGGCTGCAATGAAAAACTTATTTCCAACTTTTTCAGCCCAATAGAAGTCACCCGCAACAATGTCTTTTGGTTGATAGTAAATGAAATTGTCAACCAAATTTGCATTCACAAAATTATCGGGTGGTAATATAGCCTCTTGAAGCCGTTTCGCATAAGTAATACTGTCGAGAATTTCTTTTTGTTTTTCTTCAACGAGGTTTTTCTGTTTTTCTACTTCATTTTTTTGCTGAGTAATTGTAACATTCGCTTTTTGTTTTTGTTTATATCCTCTAAAAACAAACAATACAAGTAAACCTAATAATGCAAAACCAACTATAAAATAATTTCGTTGTTGTTCCTTTTGATTTAATCGTTCATTTGCAATGACGTCTTTTTTATCTTGTTCAGCTTGCTTTACCATTTCTTTTTTTTCAAAATTAAAAGTCATTTCACTATGCATAGTTTTTCTATTTGACTCTTCATTTTTCAAAATATCTCGGTAGTTTATATATTCTTTATAATTTTTGAAAGCACCATTAAAATTGTTCATTGAACTATCTAAGGTTTTTAAAAGATTATAAGTATCTCTTAAAT
>Ga0209597_1000759_pt1 | contig 21008 bp, 15 predicted proteins | sample M_140625_MF_Meta_FD_187316 | JGI IMG/M metagenome (GOLD analysis project Ga0209597, IMG submission 187316) | Freshwater microbial communities from Lake Montjoie, Canada to study carbon cycling - M_140625_MF_MetaG (SPAdes) (version 2) | ecosystem: Environmental > Aquatic > Freshwater > Lake... | reverse complement strand
TATGTTTTTAATAGTAATAAGTGTACTCGTCCAAGGCATGCCTATTTTAGTTTTGCTAGCATAGCGGTAGGAAATGGAAGGATCGCTGAAAAATGCAACTTTTCGTTTTGTAATGATCTCTTTTCCAAACATAATGACCCTTTCATTCTCCCATTGTATATTATTAAAAAGAGCAGCATAAAATAGCTCTAATTGTTTGTCTTTTACGACTTTTTCAAAGTAAAGTGCAATGCCATCTTGAGGTAAGATATTGGGATTATTTATGATCATATTCATCTAGCTTCAAAAACTTAGAAAAGTTACCTCAATTCTTTCGGATAAATTCCAGGCTTTAATAGTTTCCTATTTACTGAGCATTAAAATGTTCATTTTTTGTTTAATTTTTTAAAATAAGTATTAAACAAAATAATTTTAAAGGGTAATTTTTAATTTTTTTTAACATTAAATTTTTATTAAACATTAATTTTTATATATCTTACTTCCACAACGATTGAATTGCTATTGCTTTGTTTTATGTGTAAATTATACATAAAAACAGCCTTAATGAAAAGTGGAGTGTTGTGAATTAACTTGTTCACCAAAACTCAAACATATGAATTTGTTTCTTCTTGACGCTACGATGGCGATTTCAAAGACAGACTATGTGTCTTTCACGTTCTTCGTTGGCACAATGGCCATGATGGCCGCGGCTGTATTTTTCTTCTTAGAATTGAACAACACTAGTAAAGAATGGAGAACCTCTGTACTTGTTTCAGGGTTAATTACCTTTATTGCAGCTGTTCACTACTACTACATGCGTGGATATTATGCAGAAACGCATGATAGTCCTACATTTTTCCGTTACGTAGACTGGTTATTAACCGTGCCTTTAATGTGTGTTGAATTTTATTTAATCACAAAAAAAGCAGGTGGTACTATTGGTTTATTATGGAAAATGATTTTAGCTTCTGTTGTAATGTTAGTTACAGGTTATTGGGGTGAGGCAGTTGCCCCAGCTCAAGCTACATTATGGGGAACTATAAGTGCTATCGCTTACTTCTATATTGTTTATGAAGTATGGATGGGAGATGTTAAGAAATTAGCAACTGGCGCTGGTACTGCAGTAGCATCTGCAAATGCAGCATTAGGTTGGTTCGTTTTAGTTGGTTGGGCTATCTATCCATTAGGATATTTAATCGGAACAGCTGACGGACAATGGTATGCTAGCTTCAAAAATATTGGAATTGACATGAACATCATCTACAACATTGGTGATGCTGTCAACAAAATAGGTTTTGGTTTGGTTATTTATAGCTTAAGTAGAAAAGCTGCTTAATATAGTACAATAACTTTTAAGGGGCAAGTTGGTTACTTGCCCCTTTTTTTATTTAATTTACATCCATGCAAATAAAACTTCGCCTCAATCTAATATTATTTGCCTTCTTTTTATTTCTCATCAATTCCGTTTTTGTTTTAAATAACAGCACTCAAATTTCCTTTTTAATTGCTGTACTTATTCTTTTTGGGGTTCCCCATGGAGCCCTTGATTTGTACATCGATCAACATTTGCATAAGTCAGAAAGTAATCAAAAAATATTTCTGTTAAAATACATTGCCAATATTATTGCCTATGCAGTGGTTTGGTATTTTTTCCCAGTGGCGGCCTTGGTTATATTTATATTAATAACAGCTTATCATTTTGGAGAAATTGATTGGTTAGGAAAAACAGATAATGGTATTCAAAAAATGGCCTATTCGGTCATTGGGCTACTATGGATTTTATTATTGCTTTCTAAAAATATAAATTTTGCTTTGCAAATTTTTATACGAATGGAGCGCTCTGCTTTTAATGAAAGTCAATGGACTCGTTTAGCGCATACAATTTTTCCCATCACGCTAATAGGGTTAGCGCTTGTTTATATCATTTTATTCTTTTTTAAAGATTACTTTTTTTCAAAGAACAAGTATTTTTATTATTCGCTTCTGCAACAAATAGTATTAATTATTTTTGCTTTTTATATGCCTTTATGGCTTTGTTTTGCCTTTTATTTTGGATTCTGGCACTCTTTATTATCATTCGATAAAATTAGAATCACTTTTAATATGCCCAATAATTTTATTGGGTGGAAGAATTTACTCATTAAAGCAGCTCCCTTCTCTATCATGGCCTGGTTTGGATTTGTTTATATAACTTTCTTAACCCTCAATAGCAAGGACGCTTCAGGCATTTTTACACTGCTATTTATTAGCTTGTCTGTGTTAGCACTTCCTCATTTACAAATATTTACAAAGATTAAGTTGAAAGAAGACTAATATTAGTTTTTTAGGCATAGTGTTTTAGCATGAGGAATTTTGCTTATATTCAAGTATATGAAAAATCATCAAATACTCGGCTTTCATTATACAGGAAGTATAAGTAAGCTTCTTTTGGTTATCCTTATTTTTTCTACTAACATTTTATCTGCCCAAACAGTGGTGGAAAAAATAGTTCAAGAAGAAAATAATCATTCTCAACTACAAAATTTGGCGCATGAATTATTTGATAAAATAGGGCCAAGATTAGTGGGTACCCCACAAATGCAAAAAGCCAATGATTGGGCAGTGGAAAAATATACTGGCTGGGGTATTACTGCGCGTAACGAACAGTGGGGTGAGTGGAAAGGTTGGGAGCGCGGCATTACACATATAGATATGCTTTCTCCAAGAGTAAAAAGTTTAGAAGGCACTCAACTTTCTTGGAGCCCTTCTACCAAAGGAAAGGCTGTGAAAGCTGAAATAATAATTATTCCAGAGGTGCAGGATTCTCTTGCATTTCAAAACTGGCTTCCAACTGTAAAGGGAAAGTTTGTAATGATTTCAATGAATCAACCCACAGGAAGACCCGACGATAACTGGCAACAATTTGCTACAAAAGAATCTTTTGAAAAATTAAAAAAAGAACGCAACGAACAAAGCGATGCTTGGCGCAAACGCTTAAGTAAAACAGGGTATTCTTCAAGAATGCTTCCTATTATTCTAGAAAAAGCAGGAGCAGTGGGTGTCTTAACTAATAATTGGTCAAGTGGTTTTGGCGTTGATAAAATATTTAGTGCCTACACTTCCAAAATTCCAACAGTAGATATTGCTTTGGAAGACTACGGAACCTTGTACCGCTTAGTGGAGTCTGGTGATAATCCAATTATTAGTATTGAAACAGGCTCAAAAGATTTAGGAATGGTTCCTTCATTCAATACCATTGCAGAAATAAAAGGAACAGAAAAGCCCGACGAATATGTAATGCTTTCGGCGCATTTTGATTCTTGGGATGCTGCTCAGGGGGCTACTGATAATGGAACAGGCACACTTACAATGATGGAAGCCATGCGTATTTTAAAATTGGTTTACCCTAATCCTAAACGCACTATTTTAGTAGGACATTGGGGTAGTGAAGAACAAGGCTTGAATGGTTCAAGAGCCTTTGTGGAAGATCATCCTGAAATTGTAAGTAAACTTCAAGCTTTATTTAATCAAGATAATGGAACAGGAAGAGTCGTAAATATTTCTGGACAGGGGTATCAATATGCTGGTGAATTTCTTACAAGATGGCTAGCGGCAGCCCCTAGTAATATCAAAGATTCTATTAAAACCACTTTCCCTGGAATGCCGGGTGGAGGGGGTAGTGATTTTGCATCTTTTGTTGCGGTGGGTGCACCTGGTTTTTCTTTAGGCGCATTAAACTGGTCTTATTTTAATTATACCTGGCATACCAATAGAGATACTTATGATAAAGTCATATTTGACGATTTAAAAAGTAATGCTATTCTAACAGCCATTATGGTTTACATGGCTTGTGAAGATAACGCCACCTTACCAAGAGACAAAGCAGATATTGGAACTGACAAAAGAACTGGACAACCAATACAATGGCCAGTTCAAGTAAAAGCAATGCGCACAGGGCCTGCAGTTCCAAAGAATTAATGGCAGATAGAAAATAGTTTACTTAAACTATTGATAGATAAATAATTGCAATGAAATAGTTGCTTAGCTTATTTTCTATTATTGAAGAGTATACAATTTGATAATCTCCAATTCATATTCTAGTTACATTTATGTTCTACATTACTGTTAAATATAAACTGTAGAACATGTCCCCCCGTAGTATTTCGGTTAGAGATATTTATAACTTATTTCCAAATAATAGGATAATGGACACTTTGCCGTTAATTAAAGTAGAGCTTATCGTTGAAGTAAGTTTTGAAACCTTCGGCCAGGTATGGTATACAGATGAAAATGGGCGCCCTTGGATTAAAGAATTTCGTGGGAATAGTTGGTCAAAAGAAATTTCACTAAAAGATAATCGAAAATTAGGCTTCAGTGTTTTTTTAAATAATCAATTTCAATCAAAGGGTCAGTGGGTAAGGCTAATAAAAAAGGTAGATAATGAATTAGCAGATCAAAAAGAATTTAAAATTGACGGAGATAAATTATTTGATGGATGGTTCAAGCTGGGTTAGTAAGTTAGACGAAGTAAAGGTGAATGTCTTTGGTAGACAAAACGGGGAATGTTTCTACATTCCCTTTTTTATTTGGCTAAATAGATAAAAGGGCTAAGTAATTATGAAATCGACTAATTAAATAAATTATATCGAATAATACAGTAAATGGCTTTAAATCCATCTTTCCAATTAATTTTCTTTCCTTCTAGATAAGTTCTCCCATAATAAGAGATACCCACTTCATAAATACGGATACCTTTAATTTTGGCAATTTTTGAAGTTATTTCAGGTTCAAAACCAAATCTTTTTTCTTGTAAGGAAATAGTTTTTATAATACTGGTTTTAAAGAGTTTATAACAAGTTTCCATATCTGTCAAATTTAAATTGGTAAAAAAATTTGATAAAAAAGTTAAAAACTTATTTCCAATGGTATGCCAGAAAAATAAAATTCTATGGGGTGCACCTCCAATAAATCTAGAACCATACACAACATCGGCATAGCCATCTAATACCGGCTTTAATAGTTTATTCATTTCTGAGGGGTCGTATTCTAAATCTGCATCTTGGATAATTAGGTAATCGCCTGTAGCATTTTTTATTCCAGAATGAATAGCCGCCCCTTTCCCTGCATTTTTCTCATGTTTAATATATTTAATTTCAGCCGTAGGGTTTGACTTAATTATATTTTGTATTAAATGCTCAGTATTGTCTGTAGAGCAGTCATTAACAATAATGATTTCCTTTTTTATATTATTTACAAGATATAGGTTTAATAATTTATCTGCTATGATAGAAATAGTAGACTCTTCATTAAATGCAGGGACAATTATTGAAATTTTGTTGATAATCATTTGTATATTTATAGGGGGTTAAAAATTATCTTAAAATCAATTTAGATAATTTTTTTTAATTTATTTAGGGAAAATACATTTGGTAACAATAAATTATTATAATAATGCTATTTAACAGGACAGGCAAATTGGATAACATATATCTATTCTATATAATTCTATGTATAGTTGTTTATATTATAGGTAGTATTACTGTTCCCTTAATGGAAATTGATTCTGTTCAATATGCGAATATTTCAAGGGAAATGCTTTTAAACAAGAGTTTTCTTCAAATTTTTGACCAAGGCAAGGATTACCTAGATAAACCCCCCATGTTATTCTGGGTAAGCGCTTTAAGCATGTATATATTCGGCATTAACGATATTGCCTTTAGAATACCTTCTATTTTAATGGCTGTTTTAGCTATTTATAGCACTTATAAGTTTACCATACTTTATTACGCCAAAGAGATAGCCTTATTAGCTGCTTTGGTCCTGGCAAGCTCTCAGGCCATGTTTTTGATAACCCATGACCTTAGAACTGATACTATGTTAATGGCATGGGTAATTCTAGGTATTTGGCAGTTTTCAAGTTGGTTATTCACCAAAAAATGGATTTCCTTGATTACGGCCTTCGTTGCCGTCGCTTTTGGCATGATGACAAAAGGGCCCATTGCCTTAATGGTACCTATTTTTTCTTTTGTGCCTCATTTTTTAATACATAGAAATTTTAAACTACTTTTTAAATGGGAATATTTAGTAGGGGTACTTATTATTTTAGTTTTATTAATTCCAATGGATATTGGCTTATACCAGCAATTTGATTTACACCCTGAAAAAGTCATGTATGAAAAAACAGGAACTTCTGGGCTAAGATTTTTTTATTGGACACAAAGTTTTGGAAGAATTACAGGAGAAAGTGTTTGGCATGAAAACGGCTATTTCTTTTTCTTATTTGAAAATTTAATATGGGGTTTTTTACCTTGGATATTATTTTTTATAATTGGGCTAGTACAAGAATTGTATACTATACTAAAAAATAAGTTTCGTATACAAAGCCATGAAGAGTGGATAAGTGTACCGGGCTTTTTAATAACTTATACCGCATTAGGTATTAGTAATTATCAGTTACCTCATTATATTTATGTTGTTTTACCTTTCGTATCTATAATAGCTGCAAAATCTATCTATTCTTTAATTACCGTAAATGAAAATAAAATACTTAAAAATATCATATCTGTAATTAATGGTATACTTTTTAGTTTAGTTTTATGTATACTGTTTGTTCTATTAATTATTCCTTTTGGTTTAAACTATTATTTAATTAGTATAACAGTTTTAATTTTTATAATAATTTTTTGGTATTCAAATTTTAAACAAAAGCAAATACTACCTAAAACTATTCAGTTTGCTTTATTTACCATATTGATTACTAATCTATTATTAAATGTATTTTTCTATCCTAAATTATTAGAGTATCAATTAGGGAATAGTGTAACTAAGTATATAAATACTTATAAAATAGACAAAAAGAATTTTTATCTGTATAAGATATATGGAGAAAGAAGTTTAGATTTTTACAGTAACTATAGCTTCCAAATTATTGAAGACGAGAAAGCCTTAAAACCTTCCGATTATTTATTAATATCTAATAAGCTTGTCAATAAGGACATATTGTCAAATTTTAATACCATTGACACCATTGCCGCTTTTCATGTAAGCACATTGAATGCTAAATTTTTAAATCCCAAAACTAGAAATAGTGCATTAGATTATTACTACATTTTGCAAAAAAAGTAATTAATCTTTTATTGTAGGTAGGTTTATGCTTTTATTGTATTTTAAGATTACTCCAAATACTAAACCCATAAAGGATCCTAATGCCATTCCCCTTAGCACATCAAATGGATAATGCACTCCATTATATATTCTAGAATAGGCGACTAATAATGCACAAGACAATAGCACTACTTTAAGCCAATTATACTTTTTGGGTAATACAATGAATAATAAAATTGTAAATGAAAAGAAGTTGGAAGCATGCGAAGATACATACCCATATAAGCCTCCGGGACCTGCCTTACTTAAATGAATAAATGATTTCAAATATAATTCATGTGAAGGCCTTAAGGTTTTCATAAAATATTTAAAAAAGGTAGAAAACTTATCACTTAAAAAAATTAAGGTAATTAGAGCTGCAAGGCAAATCCAGCCTTTCTTTTTAAATTCTTTAAAAAGAATAAAAATGATATATACATAAAGGGGTATCCATATATTGGTTGTGCTAATTTGATACATTATTTCATCCCAGAAAGCACTGTGATGACTATTGATAAATTTAAACAATTCTAGATCTACGTTATTAAGGAACTTGTTCATCTAAATTTCTTTGGTTAAAAGTTGTTTAAATTATACAATATATATTACCAAACTGTTATCTTAATATTATAAAATCTTTATTTCCCAGATAATTTTAATAATCACATTGTGGTACATTTCTAATCCTAGGTAATGAGTGTAAACTTTACAATATGATAATACCCTAACATCATAATATTTTTTTTATGGCTACTTAAAGTTCTAATTTGGCATCAAAATTTATATTATGCCAGTATTTAACGATCTTTCAACCGAAAAAAAGTATCTCATTAATGAGTATGATGGTGACAATGTATTATTAGTAGAACCCATCATGAAGACAGAATCATGTGTTTTAATTTTAATACATGAAGATGTTGAGTCCATTGTTTGGAAAAAATTAAATGACACTATTTTTGAAATCATTGAGGAATTAAGTGAGCAAAAAGTAGAAGAATACGAATTGTTATTCGAAGAGGATGAAGAGGATGATTTTGAAATCGAATAATTGAAATAGAATCCTTGAATTAGAATACTTGAATTAGAATACTTGAACTAGAATAATTAGAATCACAATTATGAAAAAATTTCTTTGTCTGGTACAATTCATTTGTGCCTTCAGTATGGTTGTATCTGCGCAAGAGACAACACATTCTCATTCATTAGGTACAAGCTTACAATTTCCTAATATATTAGGGTACCAAACCTTAAAATGCGATCTTCATCAGCACACTGTTTTTTCTGATGGTGATGTTTGGCCAAGTATTCGTGTTAGAGAATCATTAATGGATAATTTAGATGCCATTTCTTTAACGGAGCACTTAGAATATCAGCCACACTTAGGAGATATTCCCAATAAAGACAGAAATAGATCCTATCAAATTGCACTTAAAGAAGCAAAAGACCATAATTTAATTATAGTTAGAGGCTCAGAGATAACCCGCGCTATGCCTCCAGGTCATAGTAATGCTGTTTTTATTCAAGACGCCAATAAATTACTATTTACCAATTATTTGGATGCTTATCAAGAAGCTAAAAATCAAAATGCCTTTGTATTTTGGAACCATCCCTATGAAACACCCAAAAACGATTATATTACTTATTTGCATGAAGTAAATAAAAAATTAATGGATAGCAATTTGATACAAGGTATTGAAATTGTTAATACACATAATTATTCAGAAGAGGCATTACAAATTGCTTATGAACGAAATTTGACTTTAATGGGCACAAGTGATGTGCATGGCTTAATCGAATGGGATTATAAAAAAGGTCCCAAAGGTCCAGAAGGACATAGACCCATTACATTGGTATTTTCCAAAGATAGAACGCAAGAAAGTATAAAATCGGCTTTATTTGATCGTAGAACTGTAGTTCACTATGATAATACTTTGATTGGAAGAGATAGCTTGTTGATTCCTTTAATTAATGAATGCTTGGTCATTAAAAAATCTTTTTATGAGCCCAAATCATTGGTTTTGACATTAGTATTAGAAAATGTTTCCTCTTGTAATTTTATTTTACAAAATCTTAGTCAATATACACTATTGGAAAGCACAGATTTAATTGAAATTGAAGGCAAATCAACCATTACACTTCAATTTAAAACAAAAGAAAAACTTACTCAATTAGATTGGTCATTTAAGGTTTTAAATGCCGTGAATGCGCCGAATTCTCATCCTACCCTTAAAAAAAGAATTATTTTATAAGCCTACAATACCCACTGAACAGAAAAGCCAATAGCTCTGCCCATTCCATATACCCCAGAACCATGGGTTTTATATTTTTCGTTTAATATGTTTATTAAACTTGTATGGAGGTTCAAGTGTTTGAATTGAATGGTAGCGTCGAAGTTAATTAAATTCCAATTGGGGGTGCCCAGCTTGCCAATTCGATTATCGTCCTTATCGCCCTGTGCTAATCTATCTTGTTTGCCAGCAAATACATGTGTAAATGCAAGACCAGCCTTACCCTTCTGCCATGCTATTTTATTTTGACCAAATAGTGGAGGTATTCTTCTCATGGGTTCATTCTTTGTTTTATTTTGCCCATAAGTATAGGTGATGTTGGAAGTCCAATTAAAATTTTGGCGTATAATTTTGCTAAAGGAAAGTTCAAATCCTTTGATATAAGAAGATTCCACATTTTTTTTATTATAAACATTGTATCCATTTATTACTTGCCCATCTATTTTTACCCTTGTAATGATATCCGATAACTGCATATTAAATACGGCCACATTTAAACTCGTTTCTTTGCTGGAATATTTATAGCCTAATTCAGTGTTAAATGATTTTTCAGGTTTCAAATCATAGCTTGGAATTTCATATCTAAAATCGACAATGCCTAAAGTACCCATATCGTCAATATTAGGTGCTCTATAGCCTGAAGTGAGGGAGCTATATATGAAGTTATTTTTTGTAAGGGCATAACTGATACCTAAATTCTCAACTAGAGCTGATGGTTTCACAACAATTTTTCCAATAGTAATATCATTAATATTTATTTTTAAAAAATTATATCTTAAGCCAGTTTCTATAAATAAGCGACCTAGTTGAAAATGATGTAAATTAAATACGGAACTGTTATTGTATTTTGCTGCATTGGGGTACAATCCTCTTTTAAATACAGTTGTATTTGTTTGTTGATTTAATTCCTTAGCACTGCTATAAATGTTATCTTGATAATAATCAAAACCTGTATTAAAGGTCCAATATTTGGTTGGCTTTGAAATTATTTCGCTGGTCATTCCAATGGTATTAACCGTATCGGCTTCGTTTCTATAAATGGATGAATTATTTCTTTGCAAGGACCTTTGCTCAATGGTACGTTGATTGGAAGCGGTTACTAAAAATTCAGCAATCCATTTATTATTATTTAGATGCTTATACTTCACATAGTTTAAATTATGTACTTGTTTTCCTACCTCATTTATTTTATAGTTTTCTAATACTATTTTATGATAAATGGGAACATGGTGTTGAATAGTGTTTTGTGTAGCAATAATTATTTCGTCTTGCTTTGTAATTTTTAATTTTACTTTTAAATCAATATTATTTTCATTATAGCCTGTTGGATTTTGAAGCCCTACATTTCCACCGCCCTTTAGGTTGCCGTAATTTCTAAAACTAAGTCCTCCTTGAAGGGCTATCTTTTCATTGGAGAAACTTATTTCACTTCTGCTAGTTTGTTCCATATTGCTGGAAATGAATTTGCCTAAGGTACTTGCATGTAGAATAGGGCGGCTGCTATACTCATTTTCTTTGGTTGAAAGGTTAATGACACCCCCCATTGCATCTGAACCGTATTCAATGGCACCAATGCCTTTGGCTACCTCAATTTTATCAATCGTAAACATATCAATGGTGTTTAAGTATTGATTGGGGCCATATCTAAATGTGGAATTATTGAGTCTTATACCATCAACAAGAATTAATGTTTGATTACCAGTTAAGCCTCTAATAAAAGGTGAACCACCTCCATGATTTGTTTTCTGTATGAAAACACCACTTGAACCCATTAAAGCCTCAGGCGTAGTTCTAAATGCGCTTGAAGCTATTTGGCGTTGATCTAATTTGGTAATTGAATAAGGACTTAATTTTTCAGTAATTTTCAAATTTCTGCTCACTACAGTGATCGACTCTAATGTTTTGTAGCTCGTATCTGTATTTTGTGCATTTACATTATTAAAAAATACACTCAATAAGATTAAAACAATTGAATTCATTTTGAATCTCATAACTCAATTTAAATTGTTTAATTATTTATAATTGTTCCAGAGGTTTTATTATGTTCTGAACGCTGTTCTGACTCATTATCCATTTTAGGACCTTGTTTGATTTTTCTCCAATCTATGGGCTGGTTATACTTTTTCATTGCTTTGTCCCAATCAAATACTTCTTGGCTTGGAAATTCAAAGCTATAGGGTGTATAATCTGGTTTTGTGGTAAAAAAATCGCTCAATAGAGAAGCGGTAATATCATAATGATTTACATAAGGCACTGCTAAAACATTATAAATGACTTTTAAAATAGATCCAAAATTAGCATGTGTTTGAGATACATAATTCTTTTTTACATAAGGCCCTGCCATCAGTAGTATACTTCTATGTGCGTCAATATGATCTACTCCTCCCTGAGGGTCATCTTCAGTAACAATCACTAACATGTTTTTCCAATAAGGTGTTCTACTTAAAAAATGTAGGGTTCTGCCAAGTGCTAAATCATTGTCTGCTACATAAGAAGCTGTAAAGGGATATCCATCTTCTGGTCTAGGACCCGCTGTGTGGTCATTAGGTAACATCATGGTAATTAATTGGGGCATACTATCTTTTCCATTTAACCATTTCTTAGTAAACTCTTCTTCAAACTGTTTCATTCTAAACTGGTCTGGGATATTCGTATTGTAACCTGCAAAATTATGTGATGTTCTTTCCCATACTCCTTTTTGCATAGGCACCATTACAATATGTGCAGCACCAGTAGCGGTATCGCTCCAATCTTCTCTTACATGTGCTGTTTCGTTCGCTTGCCCAAAATTATAGTAGCTAATTTTTTTTCTATCAAGCGCTTCCCATAGGCCTCCAATTTCTGCGTAGTCTTCAGGGTCCATGCTACCAGTAGAGCCTGGGAATCTTCTGCCAGGCGCGGTAGAGAAATAGTCTGCAGTTTTTTCGGTACTAGAGTTGGCTTCCACCCACTCATTAGGAATAACGCCCATCATCCAATGATGTCCGTGAATAGAGGCATCGCTATCACAGTAAAAATTATCGCTTAAAGAAAATTGCTTAGCAATTTTATGATGATTTGGCGTAACATTCACATTTTTAACAATACCATTTTTATCCATCACAGTTACATCTAGTCCAAATCTAGCCAATGAACTTTCTCCTCTAATATTTTTCATTTGACCAAATACTTCATCAAAAGTTCTATTCTCTTTGGTAATAAATACAATATGCTTAATAGGACTTTCTTTACTACCAGGTAATACAGGTAAGGGTAAGCTATCAGTTTGTGATTTTATAATAAAAGTATTTTCAATGGTTTGCTTTGTATAGGCCTTTAACTTATCAATACTTGGGTTTTCTATTTTTTGGAAACTACCTAATTGAATATCTCCAACATAGCTTCCTTGCACTGGAATTTTAAAATTCTTTCCACCATTAGGACCTGCACCTAAACCTCTACAAGAAGTTACATAAATAGTTTTATCGTCATTAGAAAGTTTAACACGTGTTGTTCCCCAGCCAGTAGGTATTAAACCCAATGTTTTTTCACTTGCTAAATCAATTTTAGCGACTGCATTAAAACCTAATAGTGCTACAAATAAATATTTCTCATCCTTTGTTAAATCAATACCAAAGGGTACTAATCCTCTTAATTTATCTATTCTTTGATCCACTTTTATGGGAATATGTTTAGCGATACGACCTCTTTTATAATCAATTACTGCAATATTGTCATTGGTAGCATTCGTTACATAAGCAAACTTAGTTCCCATCACAATTGAATTGGGGCTTGCACCTCCAATAACCTCTGCGTCTTCCACTAGCTCTCCTAGTAGCATCCCGGTTTTTAATTTTGCTTTTACTTTATTGGTGGCCAAGTCAATTACAAAAACGCTCATCGATTCATCCACATTGGGGCTACCAAGTCCTGGAATTTTCTTTCCATCAATTATTTTACCTTCTATCGATTCTTTTGTGTTATTTCCATAAGGGTGCCAACCAATGTATTGTGTTTTGATATTTTCTTTGGTGGTGCCTTCTACTATAGGATAAGCGTACATTCCCACATTGGCTACTAATACTGTTTTTTGATCAGGAGAAATGGCTAAACCAAAAGGTTGTCTTCCTGTAGCAATGGAAGCAATAATTTTTTTATTGTCTAAACTATATCTAACCAATCTAAAATTACCTCTGTCTAATATTAATAATTCGTTTCTTTTAGCTTCGTAAATTAAATCACTGGTAAAACTACCTTCATATTTAATACCACCAAAAACACCATCTAATAATATAGAGTCAATTTTTTTATTTTGAACATAGTCATATATAACCACAGAACCTTCGTCTCCTCCACTTAAGTAAACAATGTTTCTATTAGTATTAAAGGCAACCCCTAGAAAAGAGCCCTTTTTTAAGGGGTTGAAGGCGTTCTTTTTATATTCAGGTATTCTTTTTTGCTGCATGGAGGCTAAATCAATAATAGTAATTGCATTTTCATGCATGGTAATAGCTAGTTTTTGATCTGGAGAAATAGCTAGTCCAAATGGATCATGTGAAATACGAATAGACTCACCTGCAGGTTTTACATATCTGCCACTAGGTAATACAGAATAAGCGTTGGTATCAATTTTTGATAACTCATTATAGCCGGGTACGGAAAAATAATTGACTACTTGTGTATTTCCTTCTTGAATAAACAATACTAAGAAGGTTAATAGAATGGATATGTTTTTTTTCATATATAGTTATTGATAGTAGTTATTAATGGTAATAATTATTAATAGTTATGATTCAGCAAACCTATTAATAATAAAACAAGAAAATCAATTTGAGCTAAATTATCTTATTGTTAAGAAAAATGCATAAAAATATTTGGGTAACAATTTCATCATCTTAAGTTAATATAGTAAACCGAATATGTTAAAGTTTTGAGAATAGATTTGTGCTTCAAAATTTTAAATATGATATCAAAACAAGTTATTTTAAAGTGGTTTTTGACACCACTAATGTTGTTGGGCTTGAGTATTGCCTCATTAGCGCAAAACATTCAAATTAAAGGAAAGGTAATTGATGCTGAAACAAAAGTAGCATTAGAGGCTGCAACTGTTTTAGTGAAAGGTCAAAGCCAGTCTGCTCGTACAGATGCTAATGGTCTTTTTTCAATTAATAATGTATCAGCTAAAGCTTCTATTGAAGTTAGCTATGTGGGTTACAAAACTAAAACAGTGACTGCAAGTGCTGGTGATTTAGTGGTAGCCTTGGTTAAAGTAGACGAATCTTTAAACGAAGTGGTTGTAACCGCTTTGGGTATCAAAAAGGAAAAAAAGAAATTAGGTTATTCAACTCAAGATGTGAAGGGTGCTGAATTAGTGAAAGCAAGAGAGGTGAATCCTATTAATAATTTAGTGGGTAAGGTTGCTGGTTTAACAGTAGGTCTTAACCAAGAAATGTTAAGATTACCTAACTTAGTTTTAAGAGGTGGTCGTGTAACATTAATTGTAGTGGATGGTGTGCCTATCAACTCTGATACTTGGAACATTAGCCCAGATGATATCGAGTCTTATAACGTGTTAAAAGGACCTGTGGCTTCTGCCTTATATGGTTACAGAGGACAAAATGGTGCTATTATCATTAACACTAAAAAAGGTACTAAAGATAAAAGAGGGTTTGCTGTAGAAGTAAATTCAAGTACAACTGTACAAAATGGTTTTATTGCTTTACCAAAAACTCAAGATGAGTACGGTCCTGGTGACCATGGTACTTATGCTTTCGTAGATGGTTTAGGTGCTGGTACAAACGATGCGGATTACGACGTTTGGGGACCAAAATTCGAAGGTCAATTAATTCCTCAATACGATAGCCCTGTTGATCCAATCACTGGAAAGAGATCTTCAACTCCTTGGGTTGCTCGTGGTAAAAATAACTTACAACGTTTTATTGAAACAGGTGTTTTAAATACTACGAACGTTTCAATAGCGTCTTCTACTGAAAAGTCTGATTTAAGATTCTCTTTAGGTAATACTTACAATAAAGGTCTCTTGCCAAATACAAGTATGAATATTACCAATTTAAATTTGGCTAGTACTTTAAGATTCAACTCTAAATTAACTTTAGATGCGAATATTAACTACAGCAGACAATATTCTGATAATTTCCCAGACGTAAACTACGGACCAAACTCAATTATCTATAACATGACAATTTGGGGTGGTGCTGACTGGGATATTAATGACATGAAAAACTACTGGCAGCCAGGTAAAGAAGGTGTTCAAAGTATCTATGCGGAATATCAAAGATACCACAACCCTTACTTTATGGCTTATGAGTGGACAAGAGGTCATTACAAAAATGATATCTATGCTTATACAAGTTTAACTTATAAAATGAATAAGTATGTTGATTTATTCGCTAGAACATCTGCAACTACTTTTGATTTAATGAGAAATGAAAAAATGCCATTCTCTGCGCATCCTTATGGTAGAGAAGAAGGTAAAGGTGATTATAGAGAAGACAAGAGAAACATGTTTGAAACCAATAATGAATTCCGTGCAAATTTTAGAACTCCAGAAATTGCTAATTTCTTTAACATCAATGGTTTCGCAGGTGGTAACTTAAGACAGTTCAACTATAACTCTAACTTTACTTCAACAAACTATTTAAACGTTCCTAATGTTTACAATTTTGCAAACAGTAGAAACCCTGTTTTAGCATATAATTTCGCATCTGAGATGAGAGTAAGATCATTATTATACTCTGTAGATATCGAAGCAAGCAAATATGCTAATTTGAATATCACAGGCCGTAATGACCAATTATCAGCTTTAGCGAAAGACAATAATTCATTCTTCTATCCTTCATTCAACTTAAGTACTGTATTGAGTGATTATTTAACAATGCCTAAGCAAGTTAACTTCTTAAAGTTAAGAGCTTCTTATGCAAAAGTTAGAGGCGGTGGTAGTTTCGTATCTGATTTTATTGGTTCTACACCTAATAATGGTTTCCCTGTTGGATATGGTGAACAATATTCTTCAACTTATGGTGGACCTACTTATACCTATGCTAGTGTTTATTCAACTGGTTACGGTTATAATAATACTACACAAGCTGCTTTCACGAATACTTTATTAGATAGTGATGTACAGCCTGATGACAGAACAAACTTAGAATTTGGTGTGGAGACAAGAATGTTTAACAACAGATTAGGTATTGAAGCAACTTACTTTAGTTACTTAGATGGACCTCAAATTTTCTCTAAATCTATATCACAAGCTTCTGGTTATGCTTCTTATGTAGTGAATGGTACAAAAACAAAAAGAACTGGATATGATTTCACTATCAATGGTGCAATCCTTAGAAAAGCAAATGGTATTAACTGGGATGTTACTTTGAACGTAGGTACTTTCAAAAATATCTTAGAAGAATTACCAACAGGGGTGAATGCATTAAATACTTTTTACACAAAGGGTATGAGAACAGATGCAGTTTACTTCAGAAAGTTTGCTAGAACTCAAGATGGTCAAATTATCAATGATGGCGGTGGTCGTCCAGTAGTTTTACCAGTAGCTCAATTTGCAGGTAATTCTAATCCAGATTTTGTATGGGGTTTAAATAATAAAGTAAGCTATAAAGCTTTCACATTAAACTTACAAGTGGATGGTCGTGTAGGTGGTATAATGGAAGATTATGTTAGAAAGAAAACATTCCAAGGTGGTCGTCATATTGAAACAATCGAAGGCGCGATGGGTCTTGCAAGATACCAAGATTACAAAGGAGTTAAATCTTATGTAGGTGAAGGTGTTCAAGTTGCTTCAGGAACTCCAGCATATGATGCGGTAACTGGCTTGATCACTAATTATAGCAGTTTAACATTTGCTCCTAATGCAACTAAAACATACTTACAAGATTATATTAGCCGTGTACATGGTATTCCTGAGCCAAACATAATGAGTAAAACATTCTTTAAATTAAGAGAAGTTGTATTGACTTATGAATTACCAACTACGATGGTTCAAAAGTCTGTTTTCAAAAAAGCAACTGTATCTCTAGTAGCAAGAAACTTATTATACTGGATGCCAGATTCGAAATTTAATGATGTTGATATTGATCAGTACCCTGGTGAGTCTTCTATTGGCTTACAAACACCAACTACAAGATCTTATGGTATCAATCTAAATTTCATTTTTTAAATAAAGAAAACCAATAAAATATGAAAAAGATAATTCAAATACTAACCTTAGTCCTTGTGATAGGCTCGATATCAGCTTGTAACAAGTCTTTCGATTCTTTAACTGCTGATCCTAACAGAGCAACAAGTGTACCAGCTAACTTAATACTGAACAATGTATTATTAGACTTCACTGATGGTGCATTCAACAGTACGCAAAGATGGAATCAATATTATGTATGTAACTATGCATATTATGGCAACCAAGAGTACAACTGGACAGGCTATTCTTACAACGGATATAATATGTTAAAGAATATTGCTCAAATGGAATCTGAAGCTTCAAAATCTGTTGCTGCTCCGAATCCTTATACTGCCATTGGTAAGTTCTTAAAAGCATTCTATTTATATGACTTAACAATGAACTTGGGTGATATTCCAGTAGCTGAAGCCCTTAAAGGTTTAGATAATGTAACACCTAAATATGATACACAAAAGCAAGTGTTCCAACAAATATTAACTTATTTGGAACAAGCCAATACAGAAATGGGTTCTTTAAAAACAACCAACTATGTATTAGCAAGTGATTTTTATTATGGCAACGATTTGTCTAAATGGCAAAAGGCTGTGAATACTTTCAAGTTGAGAGTTTTAATTCAATTGTCTAATAAAGAAGCTGATACAGATTTAGCCATTAAAACTAAGTTTGCAGAAACAATTAGCAATTCAACTAAATATCCAATTTTTGCTAGCGATGCAGATAACTTAACTTTTGTGTACAACAACCAATATAACAAGTACTCAACTAACCCAGATAATTTTGGATTTGATGCTACTCGTTATAATATGTCATCTACTTATTTAGGTAACTTAACTACATTGAAAGATCCAAGAACTTTCTTCGTTGCTGAACCAGCTTCTTCATTAGTAGCTGCTGGAAAATTACCAAATTCATATGATGCATTTGTGGGTGCAGGTTCTGGAGAAGATTTAGCTACAATGAGTGCTAACGCGAACTTAGGTAAGTATTCATTTATTAACCGTAAGCGTTATTACCAAACTTACACAGCTGAAACAACTACACAAGTGGGTTATCAAGAAATGTGTTTTAATATGGCTGAAGCAGCGCACAGAGGTTGGATTACTGGTCAAAGTGCTGAAACTTGGTATCAAAATGGTATCAAAGCTTCTCAAGCTTTCTATGGCATTAAAGAAGGTGCAAATACTGTAACTTTCCAAAAACCAAATGGTACTTTAGCAGAATCAGTTACTTATTCTGTTGATTTTAAATATGCCGATTATTATGCTCAATCAACTGTAAAATATGCTGGTGCAGGTACTACTGGATTAAATCAAATTTTGTTACAAAAGTATTTAGCGATGTATCAAAATAGTGGTCCAGAAGGTTATTATAACTGGAGAAGAACAGGTGTACCTACTTTCCACACTGGAGCTGGCACAGGCAATAGCAATAGAGTTGCATTACGTTTCCAATATCCTTCTTCAGAAAGAGCAGTAAACAAAACAAATGTAGAAGCAGCTATTGCTTCACAATTTGGTGGATCTGATGATATCAATGCTAAAATGTGGATCATTAAATAAAGAAAGTATATAAACGGGGGTTTATATGGTTTTATAGCAAGCAATCGAAAGAAAGAGTCCCGAAACATCGGGACTCTTTCTTAATTTTATATAGTCCAATAATATTGAAAAAAGAAAAGATAAATAGCTTTTTGATTTCTGTTTCTATAGCAGTAATTTGTTTTTTGACATATGCATCTGTATATGCTTTCAGAAAACCATTTACTATTGGATTGTATCTAGATGAACCTAAAATATTTGGAGTAGATTATAAAAATATTTTAGTGATTGCCCAGGTATTGGGCTATACCCTAAGTAAATTTTATGGCATTAAGTTTATTGCAGAATTAAACAAAGCGGGGAGAGGTTGGTCCATTTTGATTTTAATTTTTTTATCGTTTATACCATTATTGTTATTCCCCCTATTTAGTTCACCTTGGAATATTGTATTTTTATTTTTAAATGGTCTTCCCTTGGGCGTCTTATGGGGTTTGATTTTTTCTTTTGTGGAAGGCCGTAAAACATCTGATTTTATAGGGGCCGCTATGGCCGTTAGTTTTATTGTTTCTTCTGGATTTGTTAAAACGGTGGCAAAGTGGATTCAACTTACATATCAGGTTCAAGAAAACTGGATCCCATTTTATACAGGACTTGTTTTTTTAGTTCCTGTAACTATATTAGTCTATTTATTAGAAAAAATACCTGACCCCAGTCCTGAAGAAGCAGCAGAAAAATCGATTAGAGTGCCGATGGATAAAAATGAAAGAAAACATTTTTTCAATATGTTTTCTTTTGGCTTAGTTTCATTTATTTTCATTTACATACTACTTACGCTTTTTAGAGACATAAGAGACAATTTTGCAGCAGATATTTGGTTAGAATTGGGCTATGGAAATAGTGCAGGTATTTTTACAAGTACTGAACTGCCTATAGCAGTCTCTGTACTTGTTCTTATTGCAAGTATGATTTATATTAATAATAATAAATTAGCTTTTCAAATTTCACAAATAATTATTTTGGCTGGATTTATAATTTGTGGCATAAGTACTTTTCTTTTCATGCAACAGATTATATCTGGCTATGTATGGATAGTTTTAGTGGGCCTTGGTTTGTATATGGGCTATATACCTTTTAATTGCATATTATTTGATCGAATGATTGCAAGCTTTAAAATAAAAGGGAATGTGGGGTATTTTATGTACTTAGTTGATTCTTTTGGGTATTTAGCAACCGTGTTTGTTATTATAGCCAAAGGTTCAATGGGCATTTCAATAAGTTGGACTTATTTTTATAGCCATGGCGTTTTAGCTTTGTCTATTTTGGGTAGTTTAATTAGTATTACAACACTCTTATATTTTAATAAAAAGTACAAAACATATAATTATGAATAATAAATCAGCCATCGTTGTGGGAGCAGGTATCTTAGGGCTTGCTACAGCTAGGTCTTTAGCAGAAAAAGGATATACCGTAACAGTCATTGAAAGAAGTCAATTTTCACTAGGAGCCAGTGTAAGAAACTTTGGTATGCTTTGGCCGGTAGGTCAACCAGACGGTAAATTATACAATAGGGCAGTAAGAACCAAGGAAATTTGGTTAGACTACTTACACGCCGCTGAAATACCTTATAACGCTTGTGGTAGTTTACATTTAGCGTATTGTAAAGAAGAGATGAATGTGGTGGAAGAAATTGGCAGTTTTTTTAAATCTAAAAACAGACCCGTTTCAGTTATTTCAAAACAAAGCGTATTAGATAATTATAATGGAATTAATGGCGAGGGTTTAATGGGAGCACTAAGAAGTGAAGATGAGGCTATTATTGATCCAAGAGAAGGTATCAGAAAATTACCTGCCTATTTAAGCGAAAAGTATAATGTACAATTTATTTGGGGCACT
>Ga0209597_1000754_pt1 | contig 21087 bp, 11 predicted proteins | sample M_140625_MF_Meta_FD_187316 | JGI IMG/M metagenome (GOLD analysis project Ga0209597, IMG submission 187316) | Freshwater microbial communities from Lake Montjoie, Canada to study carbon cycling - M_140625_MF_MetaG (SPAdes) (version 2) | ecosystem: Environmental > Aquatic > Freshwater > Lake... | reverse complement strand
CCCACATACCCATACGTCACCGCACCCGTCGAACCAGTCTTGGTCGATGTGCTCGGTCCCTGCGGATTGCCGTCATAGGTAAAGCTCGTCACCCCAGTCACGCTGATGGTTGAAGCTGCCTGATTCACCGTTAGCCTCTTCACCACAGGAGTCGCGGCCAGATACGCACCTCCACCAGCTTGGCTAGCCGTAATATCCGTAAAGCCAGCCCCCTTGATCGTTACGGTGCTGCCCGAAATCGTCGCCACCCCAGTGTTAGAAGAAGTATACGTTACGGCCCCACCCGACGCTGTTGCTGTCAGATCAAAGGGTGCATCCCCAAAAGTCTTCGTCGTCAAATCAGTAAACGTGATGCTCTGCGTGCCTTGAACCGAAACCCTATACGCCGTCTCTGAGTACAACCCGTAACTATCTGTCGCCCGAACCAAGATCGAATAGGAAGACTTCGTCGCATAATCAAAGCTACCCGCCACAAGCTTGATCGTACGCCCATCCAGAACGAAAAGATTGTTATCGTTAGCATCGGGAAAAGTAAGAGCCGGCAAACTAAGCGTTTCCGTATCCCCTGCATCCGAATCCGAGAACGCCGCCAATGTCCCAACTACGTCTGTGCCAGGTGTTACATTTATATTTCCAATCAAAGCCCCCAAAAGAATCGGACTCGCTGGGGGATTCATCGGCCCAGTTACCATCCGAAACTGGGTCTCAGTCGATCTCGCCGCCCCGCCCGTCATCGTTACAAAACCCACCTTTGCGCTATACACCCGATTCGTCGGAAGGGTGCCCGCAGGAATCGCAAGGCTCGTGCTGTTCGCAGGTAAGTTCGTAACAAATTTTACCGTTGCGGGAGATGAGATGGACATAAGGCCCCCAGCCCCAGAGATTCCGGTCACCTCGACCCGAATCGAGTTCGTCGAACCCCCCACGGGGGTGTTCGTCCACGCAACCCACGAAATCGTGTCTGCACTAGCAGGATCGGCTATACGCAGGCTTTGCGCCATCCATGTTCCAACTATCTGTGGAGCCTGCACTGGATAATCATTCGTGTTGTTCGACCAGTTCACCACCGCATTGGTCACGTTTTCTGAGGACGAATTCTTTCCCACAAATACATAACTTCCGTCTGGCACAGCATTCGTCGCTGCGCTGTAACTCGTATAAGAGGCTGGGTTGCTGTACGAGGAATAGCCGATTACCCCCAGAGCCACCTCGTTGGTCTGCGTTAAATTGGCCACCGGCGTCCCACTGAATGAGATTGGGACGATCCTTATCTGCGCCGCCGCCGAGGCCTCCGCATATTCAATCTTCGTATACGCGTAGGTATTCGTACCCTTCGTCACCCCCGTCACTGCACTGTTGGTCGAATCTTGGGAGTACAGCTTCGACAATCCCCAGGCTGGATTAAGCGGCGTACCCGCAATCGTCAGAACCTGCGAAACTGTCGTGGCTGGGGAAAAGTTCCCATCCCCCGCCTGCGCCACACTGATCGTAGTTGTCCCCTCCGCCACAGGGGTGACCTGTCCACTTGCTCCATCGATTGTCGCTGTTCCCGCATTCGAGGAACTATACGTCAACTGGAGACCTGAATCACTGCTCGCCCCCGACATAAACTTTGGCGCCAAACTCCGTGTCCCTAGCACCGGAAAACTAATTATTTGCTCCTTTTTTGTCAGGCCGATCGTTTTCGTCGTCCATGCGCTCGCCTGCGAAACCCCATCCACCTCCCGATAACGCGCCCTTACTTGGAATTCTCCAGTCCCTGATAGAGCCTCTAATTCATTTCCCGAAATCGAAGCCTTAGCTGGGATACTCGGGGCAACCAACTCATACTCCAATCCCGCGCTTCCCACGCTGGTACCCGAAGCGGATAAATCGCTGAACTGCATCGACCAACTATCCAACCGCATGGTTCCCCCATCATTCAAATCGGCCACCACCAAGGCCCAATCCCCATTCCAATTGAACGACCCATCGCTCTTCGTTCCCATCGTGCTCAACCCAAACGAACTTCCCCCCAAAAGAGAGGCAGGTTGCCAAGTACCCGTCAAAGGGGTCCCACTATCCGTAGGGGAGCCCTGAATATTGAATGCTCCGCTATCCGACATAATCACATTTAACCCTGTCGCTAACGAGCCCGTCAGATCTAGACCTTCCACCCCTACCCGATCCAGAATTATGCGAGTCTGATCCACCATCGTCACTCCACCCGAGACCAAAGTGTGCTGAAGATAAATTTTTAAATCCCCTAAGACTCCGGCATCCAGCGCCGAGATGTTGATTCCAAGATTCAGCTGATAGTTTGTCCCCGCTGTCAGACCCGCAATCGTCATCGTTTGATTGATCCCCGCCCCATTGTAATCAGGAATCGCTGTTGGCGTGCTCGTTGTTCTCTGCAGTGCGGAAACCGCTCCCACCAAGACAACCTTTTGCTGATAGACCATCGTCGCAGGCAACCCCGAAAGAACGGGCGCAGCAGGGATGAGCAGATCCGCTGCTCCTGTCGTCACCGGCACCGAGCTAGAAGTAGTAGTGGCACCAGCAGGAATGGTCGCAATCACCCTGTACCAGTAGTTCGTATTCGCACTCAAACCGGTAATCACCTTGGAGGTCTCTGACGCTGTCGCATTCACTGTTCTAACAATATCGCTAACGACAAACAGAGGCGTTGTCGAAACCTCGACCGTGTAGGTAGCCCCAGCCACTGGCGCCCAGACAGCCGTGAACGAAGTTCCAGTTATCCCACTAGGCATCGAAACTAAGTTTAGCCCAGCAATCGTAGCCCCGCTCCAATCCGCTGCCCCCGCAGGATAATAGCCAATGGCCCCGAAGGCCACGCCATTGAAACTGGTTGCAACAACGCTCGGCGGAGAACTCTTTGAAAAATTTACCATGGCCAACCTGGCACAACTTTTAAACGCCTGCGCATCAATACTAGTCACGCCGCTACCGATCGTGACGCTGCTCAGGCCAGTGCAAGAAAAGAACGCACTCGTCCCAATCGTGGTCACGGTGTTGGGTATGGTGACACTGGTCAGGCTGGTGCAACTAGAAAACGTGCCCGGCGCAATACTGGTCAAGCCACTGCCGATATCAACCCTAGTCAGACCAGAGCATTGAAGGAAGACCTGGCTTCCCATACTGGTCACGTTGTTCGGGATGGTGATGGTGGTTAGACTGGTGCATCCGCTAAATGCTTTCTCAGCAATACTAGTCACGCCGCTACCGATGGTGATCGTGGTTAGACTGGTGCAACCAGCGAACGCAAAAAGCCCAAGACTAGTCACGCTGTTGGGGATGGTGACGGTGGTTAGACTGGTGCAACCAAGAAACGTGCTCCCCCCAATACTTGTCACGCCACTGCCGATCGTGAGGCTGGTCAGACCACGGCATCCTGTGAAGGCACCAATTCCCATGCTGGTCACATTGTTGGGGATGGTGACGCTGGTCAGCCCTATGCAATTTATAAATGCACTCGATCCAATCGTGGTCACGCCGCTACCGATGGTGACGCTTGTTAGTCCATTGCAACCACTAAATGCCTGCTCTCCAACAGTAATCACGCTGCTGGGAATGGTGATGGCGGTTAGGCCTCTGCAGTTATAGAACGCCTGTTTCCCAATGCTATTTACACTGCTACCGATAATGATGCTGCTTAGGCTAAAGCAACCGCTGAATGTACTCTCCCCAATATCCGTCACACTATTGCCTAGGGTGATGCTTTCTACCGCCGAGCAACCAGAGAACGCAAAAGCCCCAAGACTAGTCACGCTGTTGGGAATGATCATGCTGCTTAGGTTGCTGCAATCTTTGAACGCAGTACCCCCAATACTGGTCACGGTGCCAGGGATGGTGATGCTGGTGATGCTGCTCTTCCCCAAGAACGCGCCACCGCCAATACCGGTCACCGGGTTTCCTTCAATCGTGGCGGGAATCACCACCGCCCCACCCGTTCCCGTGTATCCCGTGATCGTCACGTTTCCGCCGGTCGTATTGATTGCGAAATCCGTTTCCCCTGTCGTCACCGGCACTGGGCTAGAGACAGTAGACGGTCCGGCACCAATGGTCGCAATCACCCGATACCAGTAGTTCGTATTCCCACTCAAACCGGTAATCAGTTTCGAGGTCTCTGACGCTGTAGCGGGTACTGTCTGTACAATGTCGCTAAGCTCAACAAAAGGCGTTGTCGAAACCTCAATCGTGTAGGTAGCCCCAACCACTGGTGCCCAGTGCACCGTGAAGGAATTTCGAGCTATCCCACTAGGCATCGAAACTAAGTTCAGCCCAGTAATCGGAACGCTCCACCCCACCGCCCCCGCAGGATAATAACCCACCGCTCGAGCAGCGATGCCCGAGAAGGCACTAATTCCTACGCTGGGTCGCGTAGACGCCGCAAAATAAACGTCATGAAGCAAACTGCATCCGTAAAATGCCAAGTTCCCTATCGATGTTACTCCACTTCCGACCTCCACACTTTGCAGACTGGTGCATCCCCAAAATGCGTTATCCGCTATGCTTATCACACTGTTGGGAATCTTCATCGTCGTCAATCCGATGCAACGCTCAAAAGCCTGTGCGCCGATCGTCAGCACGGTGTTCGGTATAATCACCTGAGTTATCTCGTCTCTATGGTCTAGATTGCTTGCAAACGCACCATTCCCAATCGCTGTGACCGGGTTTCCTCCAATCGTGGAGGGAATCACCACCACGCCACCAGCGGTCCCAATGTATGCATTGATCGTCACCTTTCCACCGGTCGTAGTGCAGTCGAAATCCCCTTCTGCTGCTGCCACCTGCCGATTGGATAAGGCACCTAGATGAAAAAATTCGAGGGTTCCGCTAATCGTGGCAGGGTCGATTTTGATTTGCGCATTCCCTTCCCCATCCGATGTGTAGTTGTATATAACCCGCATTCCCTTCCCATGGTATCCAACTAAAGACGAGTCTGGGGCTAGAACTCCCAATCCGCCGAATAAATTGGTATCAATCTCCCGCTCGTTTACTTCGCCCGGCCTTCCAGAGTAAAACTTCAAAACCCTCTCGTTCGCGGACGATGAGTAGGAATATAGAGAAAGCTCATATCGGGTATTGGTAGCCAGCCCAGAAAGATTGATTTCCATCGGACTACCATCGGTAGTCGACGCTCGATACTTGCTGACGAGCCCGGCTGAGCTTCCCTCAACTAGCGAGCTAAAGTCGGCTGTGGGATCAACCGCCGGGCCGATCAGTCCCATATACAAGCCCGTTGCACTATTTCCGGCAACTGACGTAAAGGTCACTCCATTTACCCGCACATCCCCCGAGCCACTCAGTGCATATTTATGTGTGTAGTAATTATTCTGATCGATTCCGCTGTCCGCATCATTCGTCCACTCGGCATAGGTCCATCCTGAGAGACTCCCCGTCAAAGCAACGGTTTGTGTGATTACCCCAGTTGTCGAAACATTGATCACCACCCCAGAGACGGGGGCAGGCAAAGTCTGCCTTTTCATTCGAACAAGAACAGTTGTCGGGGCCGTCGGCGAGAATTCAAAGGTTGAAAAAGAGATCGAGTTTTGAAAATCCGCAGGCGTTGTGTTTTTGGAAACCTCAAATTGCGAAGGGGCACTGACAGTAACTTCATCGGTGAGATCACTCGCCGTAATCGTAAAGTTTTTAATCGAGGACGGGGCGGTCAGCGTGAAGCTGAAGGGTTCCAGTTCAGATGCACTCAAAGTCAATGTCTGGGCTACTGCCTGTGAAACCGCTCCGCCCAACAGAACAGCGGCAATGATCAATCGAACAAAAAGTAGCCCAGCCCGACGCAAATAATTTCCTCCGCCCATTAGAAAGTGGGTTAGCCCAGATTTTACTGTTTCAACCGTACTCATTTTAAATGTTTTTGTTTTAGCTAAACCAACGAATCTATCGCCAAGTGATAACATATACACTTTCGACCAATTTTCCACCCAGATGTTCAAACTGATTAACGACTTACAGCTTATTTTTAATAATTTTAATAATTTTATTAAGATTTCGTTTCTAGCTGTTCATCAATAGTTTAAATTCTCATGCAGAAATCGTATTGACCATATTCCAGCTAGAACATCAATACCAACCACTCCGCCCTTATTGTACATATTATGTTGATGACTAACACTTTATACTATAAAAACTCTCTGCCGGACGCGCTCCAGCCCCCCCCCTCCAAGCCACAGCACCGGTACGGACGACCATCTCCTAGCCTTCGAAGTAACGCGTCTGCGGAACGTAGTAGGCTCGGCCAATGGGGACCATCGGCCCTACCGTAACCTCAATCGCTCGGTAGGGCTGACCGTCCCCGGTCAGCCGATTGATCCATTCAACGCTGTCACCCCACAAGACCTAGGTAGGGCGGTCTCTCCGAGAACGCCTGCGCTCAATCTCCAACTTTGTTCGCCCAGCTAGGCGGCCTCGGAGATGCCGCCCCTACCTAATCTTCCAACTTCAAAACGACCCGCCTGCCCCGACCCGGTCGGGGCCCGCTACGGGCGCCCTTCGAAGCTCCTCCGCGAAGCGGGTTAGGAGCGTAGTAGGATTAGCGGCCTTTGCGCGCGTGAGCGCGTCCCGGGAATGCGGGACGTGAGTATCTCTTCCTCAATCCACGCGTGAGCGCGTCCCGCGAATGCGGGGCAAAATCGCCTCCTCCCCGCCCCCCCCTTACAGCCTCAACACATTCAATTTTCCTGGCGTCGGCGTATTATTTCCCCGGCTAATCGTATCTGTTAAATTCCCCCCATACGCTGCATCCAACTGTCCTTGGTTACCAATATTAAACGTGTTGTTGCCGATGGTGAAGGTATTCAGCCCTGCAAAGTTAGCTTGGCCAGCCACCACCGCGCCCCCGAAGGTGGTATTCACCAACCCACTCTGGACATACATATTGATACTGCCCGTATTCCGAATCACGGTCATGAAAGAATTTTGCACCAGAATCGTCTGGGCACGAACGTTGATCGCATCCATCGCCACCATGGTGGCGTTACTTAAGTTGATATTCCTCGCCGCAAGATCAATCTCCTTCGCATCCACCATCTTATCTCGCAGGGTACCGGTCAAAGTATCATCAATCGCACTGGCCAGTTTGGCTGCAACTGGCAACCGACCCTCAATCGTCATCGTTCCCTCCGAGCCCCCAGTCGCATCGTAGGCCATCATCTGAATTTTCGCATCCGCGTTCACCGCCATTCCCGCCAACTCCTTGATCTTAAAATCCCGGACCGAAGAACCACTCAGCAACACCCGACCCGTACTTCCGGCCTTCGTGCTTTCTAGCTTGGTTTCCGAAAAACCACGAATGATCACATTCCTCATTTCCAGTGAGTCACCCGTCCGAACAACTGCCAGGCTAGTCGGTGCAGGTGTTACCCCAACCCCGCCCGCGCTTGTTTCAATTAAGTCCGCCCCGCTGATCACTACGTTCCGTGCCGCCTGAATCAGGGCATCCCCTGCCTCTCCATCGAGCTTAACTGGGCCCACCGCGGCCGTGGCGGTTAAGCCGCCATTCACCAGTAGTTTACTGTTTTCCAAGCTGAGACTCCCGCCCGTAGATAAATTCACATCGGTTCCACCTACAGCCTCACCTCGAGCCGCAATCCCTCTGAGCGAGAGGTCTTGCGCCGACTCCAGGCTCAACTGGCTGCCCAGATTATAGAATTCTGAATCATTGACTGCCATTAACCCCGCGCTCAGAAATTCTAAATTCGCCTGCCCTACATCCCACAGAGTTCCATTCACCTCAGTCCCTCCCAACCCAGAAACCAGCGTTAGCCTTTTTCCCACTCCGTTCAACACCGACATTTTTACCCGCTGGGCCAACGTGACCGACCAGTTATCCAAAACTCCAAGGCCACCCTCGCTCAAATCTCCCGCCGTCATAAAAAATTTTCCGGTAGGCGAAATTGCCCCCATCGTTCCCTGCAAAAGAGTATCTCCTGATCCGGGCTGGAACGTTCCTGCGATGGGATCGCCCGTTGCCGAGTTAATCGCCTGGCCTGTCGCGTAGTCGGAGAAGGTGGCCGCAATCCCGTTGGCCGCCGAACCCTCACGATCCGTTGCACTCGCACCAATCCGATCGAGCAGGTTAATCGTCTGTCCTGCGCCCGCGCTGTCCATATAGGTCAAATAGGCTTTGTAATCTCCCGCAAACATCCCAAAAGCATCAGCGGGATTAATCGCAACGGAAGCGGAAAGCACATAAAAAGGAAGCGGACCAGTGGTCCCAGTGCCATCGGCCTTGAACGCTAAGTCTCCGGCAGATAACTCGCTGGTGTATCCTGCCGCATTAAAATCAGGAATCGAGTGATCGGAAACCTGCCGCAGAACCCTCGGCTCTAGGCCAGCTTGTCCCAAATTGATTCGATTAGCAAAGATCACGGTATCAGCGGATCCAAGAGTAATGTCGTGGGTCGGCCCCGCACCATTCAGCGTTCCCATCGCATAAAACTCACCCGGTCGACCATCGTAAAGGGCCACCGATCGGTCGCTATAATCGGATAACGATCTGGTGCTGCTGCTCAAATCACTGAAAAATCTCGAAGGTCCTGCCACTCCCGCCGCTTTGCCGGTGAAGTAGAAAAATTTGGCAAGGGCCGCCACGGTCGCTGAGTCGCTTGGACCGTTGATTAGTTGCCGAGTCGGATTGGCGGCCAGAATCGCAGTTTCGTCTCGGCCAAGTGCCACCGTCAAATCGGTTCGCCCTGCTAAATAATTAGCTGAGCCCGCAACCTCCGCACGAACCGTTAAGGTGTCCGCTCCGAGAATTTTACCCAAAGTTACCACTCCATCCGGCCGAACGTTCGCCCGCCCATCTGTATTTAAAATCGAAAAGGTAACTGGACCCGTTATCCCCCCGGTAGCAGCGAGGGTGAAAGCCCCCCCCGTCAAGGCAACGTCCGGCGGATCAATGGTTAGCGTCTGCGCTGCCTTAGCCAAATTGAGATTTCCTTTTTCCAAAGTAACCCTGTACTTCGCCGTCACATCCGCACCACTGGAGCTCACAATACTGTATGATCCGATTGAGATATCATAAGGCCCCACTACGCTAGTGGGATCTGCAGGAGTCCGAAAAGTTGCCACAACACTATCTCCAGCTTGCAACGAGCCTGCGACAACCCTGAGTGCAAAAGCAGGATTCTCCTCGCCATAGGTCCGTGTCGCATCATTCGCACGGATTGTGATGCTGGTGATCACTGGCGCAACGAACGGGGCTGGTGGGACAAAAACTGGTGGCGGAGGAGCAGGAATCTCCACTCTTGGTGCATCCACCCGCGGGGCGTCTTGCGCGACTATCGGCGCAGGTCCCTCTCCAGGTCCCGCCGCAGTCGCAATATCCAAATTATCTGGGCCCGGCCCAGGTCCGCCGCCCGCCGTTGCCACATCTAATTTCTCCCCAGGACCACCCCCTTCATTCTTCGCCATCCCCTCTTCAATTCTTGGTGCTGGCCCCTCCTCTTTTGCGGGAGGTGCGTCCATTTCAATCTTCGGCGATCCAACCATAACATCTCCATCCGCCTTTACTGCCACCACCTCCATGCCCAGAGACTCCATCTTTCCTTCCGCCACCTTAGACTGCTGAACCTCCACCGTGGCCTGAATTTTTTCGGCAGAAGGTAATGGCTTCGCAAAATCCCGAATCAACGGAGTCGACTCCACCATTTTTTTTACATCCACGTCAAAAACTTGCACTGGCCTAGGTTTTTCTGCTGGCGCGGGGGCCGGCCCACGCTTCTCCCCACCCCCTCCACCTCCATCTGCAGTGCCCTTCTCCCCGCCACCTTTCTCCCCACCACCTTGATCTCCCCCAGCTGTGTCTCCGCCCGCTTTGTCTCCCCCTCCCTTATCTCCCGATGCTTTATCTCCACCCGCTTTATCCCCTCCTCCTTTATCGCCACCGCCACTGTCTGGCGTGGCCAACCCGACCGATGCCGCCTGCCCAGGTTTGATCGTTGTCACCACCCCACCACTGGTGATTTTCATCGGCGAACCCTCCAACAAAACAAACATCACTTTACCGTCCCCAGCACGGCTCGCTAAAAAGGTGGTGCCCGTCACCGCTCCCGTTACTCCACCGCAATCCACCGTTGCTCCTCCAGCCCCAGGAGGGGTGTTGATCAAAACGGTCCCTCGATCGAGCTTCACCAAACGCTCTTTCGACTGAAACGAGAACGATGTGTTCGCACCCATCCGCGTAATCGTACTGTCTCCAAAGGTCAGTTCTGCCATCGATGCCGCCTCTGTACTTACCTTGGATTTTTCATGAATCATCTCACTCTGCTTCGCAGGGGCTGGACCAGTGCCAGAATCATGCTCCACTATGTTTTTAATCGTGGTGATCTCCCCTTCCTGAAACTCCACCGCTCCATAAATCGAGCCCGCGCCCAATCCAAGGATTGAGAATAAAAAAATAGCGGAGAATTTACCTTTCCAAGTCATATCGTTTAATCTTCGACCATTCCAACGCCCAAAAGTTCAAAAAATTCATTGAAAATGATTGGCGAAATCACCATCAGACTTGTATGCCCATAAGTTGTTGAAAGTCAACGTTTTTACCAATATTTATCCCTATATAAGTTGCTTTAGATTAATGATTTATTAAAAAACACATCCTGTAGTTAATAACTCCGATAAAAGTCTATATGTTGTGGTCCACTATTAATCCAATTAAGTCCCGCTACTCTCGAACTTAAATCGCCCTACCCCCCGATCCCGTCCACCGTCAGGGACGACCATCCCTTAGCCTTCGAAGTAACGCGTCGGCGGAACGTAGTAGGCCTGGTCGTCCTAGTTCTTTTCCAAACGGAAAAGAACGTAAACTATTGCCCCTAATCCAAAAGCATGAATCCAAAATCAAACATTCACTACATTTCACGCTACCCGTGCCACCTGCCACCAGAACGCCGCCGCTACCGCCGATAAAATCGACAACTCAGGTACGGCCCAAGCACAACCAAAACAAAGACCCGTACAGCCAGCTCCCGCCAACGCCGCCAATAACCCCAACGGACTACGCATGGCTTGTCCCTGGCCTCCAGACCAGATCCAACTCCAATCGCCTCCTCAGCGAGGCCAGCGCCTCCAACCCCCGCCGCAGGTTTCCTTCCGTTCTTTCCCCGCAGTGACCACAACAAGCTCCTCTGGCCTCCCAGTCTGCTCGGTTGGTGTCCTCCCCGCAGGATCTACAGTGCATTAATGTTTCCATGTTTCGTCTCCTCCTTTTTCCTTGCGCAATCCTGACATCCTGGGTAGGACATAAAGCGTCCTATGAGTAAAAAATCTTTATCCCTTCCTGGAGGCCATAGCCGGCCCCCGTTAGAACGAATGCAACGTCTCCACGATCTCCTCTCGACCCAACAGGTGGTCAACTGCCAGAAACTGGGTCGCGAGTTTGAGGTCTCCTATAAAACCATTCAACGCGATCTCGATTTCATGCGAGATCGCCTCAACCTCCCGCTGGAGTACGATCCCACCCGCTACACCTTCCGTTATACCGAGGCGGTCGAAGCCTTCCCGCTCCTTCAAGTCAGTGAAGGAGAAATTCTCGCCCTCTTTGTTGCCCAGAAAGTGCTCGCCCAGTACCGGGGCACTCCCTTCGAAAAAACTCTCGGGACTGCTTTCCAAAAATTAACCGGCGCCCTCAAGGAAACCGTCAGCTTCGATCTGGGCGAATGGGGCTCCGACTACTCTTTCCGCGTCACAGGCGCCTCCGCTGCCGATCTCGAGACCTTTCGCCTCCTCGCGCGCGCCATCGTCCAACGGCAGGAAATCTCTTTCTCTTATCATTCCCTTCGCGCCAGCCGACCCGAGACACGCGCTGTCCACCCCTATCATCTCGCCAATATCGATAACGCTTGGTACCTACTGGCTCACGATCCGCTTCGCGGCCAAATCAGAACCTTTGCCCTGCCCAGAATTCGCTCCCCTCAAATTACCAAGAAAACCTTTGATCGCCCTCGGGGATTTTCCGCAGAGAAGGAGCTCAAGGGCGGATTCGGTGTCTTTTCGGGTACGGCAAAATATCAGGTTCGCATCCGCTTTGATTCTTTTGCCTCACGGCTCGTCCGCGAAAGAGATTGGCACCCTTCTCAAAAAATGAAGGAGACCAAAGGGGGAGGGCTTGAACTAGAAATGACCCTTGGCGCGTTGGAAGAAATCGAACGGTGGATCCTCAGCTGGGGAGACCACGCCAAAGCCCTCAGTCCAAAGGTTCTCACCGATGCAGTGGCCAAACGAATCCGAGCTATGAGCCAACAATATCGCTGACTTTTTACTAAAAAACACATTTTATTGTGTTTGGGTATATCTAGCCACTATAGGTTGTAGTAAAGCCGTCCACTCGCATATAAGTCGAGTTGGTGGAAAAGGGGTTTAACCAGCTCATTCCCGACAGGTGGGGTCTGCTCAAATTCTGGGCGGCAACCACCCTGCTCCTTTGTGCACACACCTCCCCTCTCTGGTCGCAAGCTCTGCCAGGAGCCGTCTCCCAGCAAGCGGTCATCGATGCCCAGGCCCAGCAGGAACGTGAAAGACAAGCCCAACAAGCTCTCAAGCCGCGCTCCGAGGATAAACCTCCAGTCGAAGCTACTGCCGTCTCCGATGACCTCGGGTCGATGCAGCTCATGAAAGAAGTCCCGAGCCTCCCCTTCGCTCGCCTCCGCGTAGACCAAACCTACAACTGGCTCTCCAACGCCAACTACGCCAAAAATTCCCAAAATGTCGTCGCCGCTTGGCAATCCATCTCCTCCATCGAGGCCGCCTGGGCTCCCACCATCGTCAGCATGCCAGGCTACGACACCTTCTTCCCTGAAATTGGTACTCGTACCTCTTTCTTTAACTACTTCAGCCAAGAAGAACCTTCCCAGACCAATAATGGTCTCGGAACCTACGACATCGGCCTCGCCCAAGACTTTATCCTCGCCAACATTTTTTTCCGCGGAACGAAACAGGTCACCCCTGAGCTCAGTGTCGGCCTCTCCGTCGATGTAAACGGCTATTTTTATCTGAACACTCCCGACGAAAGAGTGGATGTGGCCGGTGTCGCCGATAACAATTTCCTCAACGAAATCACCGTTGCCTACTCCGCCAGCTACTTTCACCCCTTGACCGAAACCCAAGCTGTCTCCGTCAACTGGCGTGCCTCCTACGTCTTCTCTAATCCCACCTACTATACCCGTACCGATAACAGCCTCACCGGTTCCTATTTTCTCACTCTGACCGACCAGATCAGCCTCAGCCCCTTTGCCTCCTACCGCATCGCCTACTACACCGATGCCACCAGCGCTCCCCAAACCCAAGACTACAACGACCAAGGCGAGGTTACCGGCTTCGCCAACGGATTTTCTCAACGCCTCGATCAGCAATTCACTTTAGGCATAGGCCTGAACTTTGCCCTCACCCCGCAACTCTCCACTGGACTCAACTTCAACTACTCGAAAAGCGATAGCACAAGCCAGATTGCCGAAACAGGCGACTTCACCAACCTCACTGCCGGTGCCAACTGGTCAATGACTTATAAGTTTTCCGAAAGAGAGTTTGTCGTCCCCGATGCCTCCGACTGCCTCGGCCCCTATGTTCGCACCGATCTCGGCTTTGCCTTCGTCAACGATCTCTCCAGCGCCCAAAATCTTTCGGGCTCTATCTTACCTGGAGTCCGAGGCACTTTGAGTAATCCATCCATTTCCATCAACCCAGGCCTCCGCTTCGATGTCTCCCCAGGAATCAACTTTACCGATTGGCTCGGAGTAGAACTCTCAGGGGGAATCACCTACAACGGACTAGACCATCTCAACGGCAACGGCACTCTCACGACCGATCAAGGCTCAGAACCAATCGGGCAAGGCGGCCTTTCCCTCACCGGTCGCTACATTCAAGTCCCCGCCCTCCTCTCCACCGTCTTCCGTTGGCCAGGCCAAGCCCGCTGGAAACCCTATCTTTCCACCGGCTTCGGCTTTGCCTACTCCCAACTCCAAATCACACAAATCGATAACACCCAAACTTCCGACCAGTTCGAAGAGGCCTACTCTCCAGCTTTCTCCGTCGGCTCAGGCTTCCTTTGGCAAATCTCCGACACAGTCGACTTCGATGTCCTTTATAAACTTCTTGGCGTGATCAATCCCGCTTACTCCGGCTTCCAACCAGGAGTCGTCCTTTCCAACTCGGTCCAGTTCGGCATCAATGTCCGCTTTTAACCTAACCCCCTCGTCTTCTCCTCTTCCTTTAGGCTAAGCTCCCCTTCGTATGTCCTCTTCTGATCTCACCGCTCGCGCCATTCACCTCAACTCCCGCCTCCGCGGAGGCGGCACCGATTCTCAGTCCCTCGCCCTCGCCCAAGGCCTCACCGATCTCGGGTGGACCATCGAAATGGCAGGCCCTACCCAAGCCCCGCTCACCCTCACCGCCCAAAAAATGCCCTACCACCCCCTGCCTCACTTCCGCCCTCTGCAGATTCTCGCCCTTGCTGGCGTTCTACGCCGTACCCGCGCCCGTATCCTCCATGCCCACCACGGAGACGACTACTGGACCGCCCTTCTCGCCTCCCGCCTCGTCAATCCCCGCCCCCTCATCATCTTCTCTCGCCACCTTGCCAAAAGTCCGCGCTCCCCCCTCAGCCGAAAACATCTCTTCTCCTCCGCCGACGCGGTTGTCGCCGTTTCCTCCTTCGTCGCTCAAGTTCTTCTGCAAGGCCATGACGACCCTGCCTCACCAGTTCCCGAACGCCACCACCGCCCCTCCTGCCGGATCGATCCCGCAAAACTCCACATCATCCACACCGGCATCGATACACGCCGCTTCCAACCCCAAGACCCGTCTTTCTCTTCCACCGCCCGCCGTAGCCTTAGCCTCGCCGATAAAGAGTTCGCCTTTGGCGTGGTCGGTGGATTCGATCTGCCCGTCGGCAAGGGCCAACGCATTTTTCTCAAAGCGGCCCAAGAAGTAATGCGACGAATCCCCAAAGCACGTTTTCTCCTCGCAGGCTCAGGCACGATGGACTCCATACTGCGCGACGATATCCGCCACCTCGGTCTGGAAGAACGCGCCCGACTCGTCGGTCAACAACCCGACCCCCTCTCCCTCCACCACGCACTCGACTGCCTCGTTCACCCGCAAATTGCTACCGAAGCCTTCCCCTCCGTCGTTCTAGAATCCCACGCTTGCGGGCGCCCCGTCATTGCTTCCGAACTAGACGGCATACCCGAAGCTTGGTCGATCGGGGGCCTAGGACACCTCGTGTCCGCAGGAGACCCCGAGAAACTCGCCCGCGCTATGATCCGTCAGGCTGAAAGCCCAGCCCCTGCCGCCACGGAACAAATCGAAGCCCACTCTCGCGTCCAAACCCAAGCCTCCCTCCCCGTTCAGGCAACCCAAATGGGCAATCTCTACCGACGGCTCATGGCTGGGCACAGAAAATCCAGGTAGGGCTGACCATCCCTTAGCATTCGAAGTAACGTCGGCGGAACGTAGTAGGCCTGGTCAGTTAATTGAGCCACTCAACACTGTCACCACAGGGCGCGCCTGCGTCCCGCAACCGCAGGAGCGGGATCCATCCCACTGTCATTCCCACGTTCTTGGGAATATGGGAAAGTCCCCACAGCCTCCCCACCCGAGCAACCCATCTCTTGGAATTCTTTCGACAAGCTGGAGGCTTGAGGTTTTCCGCTTTTCCCCTCATCCTTCTATCCCATGCCCATCCATGAAAATGTCCTCGGCACCATTGGGCGTACCCCGCTGATCAAACTCCAGCGCGTCTCTGCAGGTCTCCCCGCCACCGTCGCCCTGAAAGCAGAATTCTTTAATCCCCTAGGAAGCGTCAAAGACCGTATCGGTGCAGCCATGATTGCCGCCGGCGAACGCGATGGCTTGGTCACCCCGCAAACCACCATTATTGAGCCCACCTCTGGCAACACCGGCATCGCCCTCGCCTTCGTCGCCGCCGCCAAAGGCTACAAACTTGTTCTCACCATGCCCGAAAGCATGAGCCTCGAACGGCGAACTCTCCTCGCTCTCCTCGGCGCAAAACTCGAACTCACCCCAGCCTCCGAAGGAATGAAAGGCGCCATCGCCCGCGCCGAAGCCCTCGCCAAAGAAATCCCCAATTCGTGGATCCCCCAGCAGTTTAAAAATCCTGCCAACCCTGCCATTCATCGACAAACTACCGCTGAGGAAATTTGGGCCGATACCGATGGCCGAATTGATATTTTTGTTTCCGCCGTCGGCACGGGCGGCACCCTCACGGGAGTAGCCGAGGTCATCAAGCCCCGCAAAAAGTCTTTTCTAGCGATCGCCGTCGAACCCAAGGATTCCCCCGTGATCTCCCAAACTCGCTCAGGCCAACCCGTCAAACCAGGTCCCCATAAAATCCAAGGTACGGGTGCCGGCTTTGTTCCCGATAATCTCCACCTCGACATTGTCGATGAGGTCATCACCGTGAGTAATGACGATGCTTTTGCCATGGCTCGTCGCATCTGCAAAGAAGAAGGCCTCCTCGTCGGAATTTCCACTGGCGCTAATGTTCATGTCGCCATGGAAGTCGCCAAACGCCCAGAGAACAAAGGGAAACTCATCGTCACCATCGGGTGCAGCACAGGAGAACGCTATCTCACTACCCCGCTGGCTGAAGAAGCCCGCCGCCTCGTCGGAGGTTAACTGCCGTGGCCAAGGCAAAAAAGCCCGCCTCCCGTCCTTCGACAAAGTTAGCCTCGTCCCTTCCTCCTGCCGTGGTGGAGCAAGCCGCCCAAGAATGGCTCGAAGCCCACGGTATCCCTACTACCAAAACTCCTTCAACCCAACCTGATCCCTCTTGCCATGCCTTAACCGAAATCCTGACGCAAACGATTCAGAGAATTCACCGGGAGCTGCACTCCCTCCAAGAAAGAATTGCCCGCCTAGAAAAAAACAACGACTAAAGAGACAAGAGTAGGCGCACCACGTTTTCCCAGCGCCGCTCTTCACCGCGAGCCAAGTCATCCCGATCGTCTTGAGGTATATCTTGCTCCCGCTCAATCGCCTCAATCCGGGCTTCATGATCCTTTAGTGCCGCACGGTACTTTCGCTCCTGCTGAGGAGTAAGATCGGCCATGGAAAAACTATCCTTAAACTTAATCACAACTGGACGGGTCTGATCCCGATTTTCCCAATCCCAAAACTGACCCAAGGGGCGTTGCATCATGTGCTGAGACACATCCTTGATCAGCAAATCATAGGCCTGCGCCGAGGTCCCCGAGGCTGCGGTTACCGGCAAACTAATCAGCCAAGTGGTCGCAGTGAACGGCAACACTGCGAGATCCAGCGGACGCACGACCCAAAAATCAGTAAAAGAGTACATCGTCTCAGGCGGAGTAAAATAATCACTTGGCGCCCCAGCCCGTAGCACTGGACTCTGCCAAAAAAGAATCAACCCCAGCCAGGGGAGAATCAAGCGTTTCATCTCTTTGGAAATACCCGAGAGGCTCAATTCGTCAACCGCCGGCCCGTGAGGAGGGTGAATGGCTTGGGGATAAAGCGGCGGGACGCAGAAGGGTCAGGCACTCCACATGAGATGTCCGAGGAAAAAGATCGATCGGCTGAAACCACTCCGGCGTCCAGTGCGGTGCTAAGGTTTTCAAATCTCGCGCCAAAGCGGGCGGATCGCACGATAGATAGAGAATTCCCTGAAAAGGCAGGGCCCGCGCCAACAACCGCCGCGCATCTGGGCTCAATCCTCCTCGGGGAGGATTGATCAGACAAAAAGAAGGGCCCGTACCCAACTTCCCTAGCCCATCCTCAAAAGCGTCTTCGAACCGCGCCTGGAGCAACTCCGCCTGAGGAGCTTCTCGTTGAAAAGCAGGCACCGCCGCCGCACTCAGCTCAATCGCCACCACCCGCATCCCACGCTTGGATAACGGTCCAGTAAAAAAACCCGTCCCCGCATACCCTTCCAGCACCGAAATAATTCCTACGGGCACCGCTTCTGTCACCAGTTTCTGCAAAGCTTCTCCCAACGGTCGATTCGACTGATAAAAAGCTTCGCCCCTCACTTCATCCGCCCGAATCGAATAGTGAGCCCGAGGCCGCGGGCGGGTTCGTAAATGCGCCAGCTTGGCGTTCACATCGTCGGCCGCCAAAAGGCACCGCTCTACATCGATTAAGGTGTGCCCATCCGTTCCCAAAAAACCCATTCGTCCTGCACGATTATGCACTGTAATCCGATTGCGATACCCGTAGTCCACCCCAGTTAAAGCAGGACGGAGCACTGGATTTTCTATTTTTCCAATCCGTCGTAAGGCCGATTCTATCTGCCCGACCTTGGCCTTCACCTCAGCGGGATAAGCCAAATGCTGGGTCACGCAGCCCCCGCAAGACTGAAAAAGCGGGCAAGGAGGCGCAACTCGGTCTGACGCCGCTTGTACCACCTCGAGCAACCGTGCCCGCGCGAAGGTCTTATGCTTTTCCGTTAGGACAACTCGGACTTTTTCCCCCACGGCCGTGTAGGGAACAAAAACAACTTGGCCCTCATGCCGAGCCACACCTTCCCCCCCATAGGCGATCTCAGAAATCGTCAGTTCGATCGATTCTGGGACCGACTCGGAGAGATTTTTCAGTACCAGTTGTCTTTCAAGTCGGCCGGCGGCAACGGGTTGACCTGCCCCGTGTCATGAGCAGGCATCTTCATCGATTTGGTCGGAATAAAAAAGGTGCCAATCTCAAGCGTACCCACCCCAATATCCATCACCATCCGCGACACTCCCTGCGTGAATCCTAGAGTATCCCCATAAGTCGCGCCCCCTCTCTGCGTTGCCATGTAAGGGGAGTCGAACAACTCCGATACCGAGAGAGTCACATTACCGATCCCTCGAGCCAACTTCTCCATCATCGTCGGTTTTGGCGGAAGCCTCAGATCCGCCCAGGAGAGGGCGGGAAGACAAAGAAAGGCCAATGATATCGATACGGTACGGAATGTTTTCATAAGGTCTTTATTGCCACCCCTCAGCGATCTCACAAGAGGTAAGATATTTTACGGAGAATAATTTGTGAATGCCCGCGAACTACCTGCCTGAGTCCGAGCCCACTGCAAAACCCCATCCGCCACCCGATCCGCGTATTCTCGGAAGATATTCTGCCGATCCCGCCCCGCCACCATGCGACTCCCTTCATAAGCCCCCGCCTGAATCCAGCCATAGGTGCTCCGGTCATTCATGTAGGGCCCCTCCACAAAAATTACTGGCCCCCGAAACAAGCGATTGGCAATTAAGTTCCGGTGCCAGACATACGGACTAGCCCCAGACGCATGCGCATACCCAGACCCCTCATAATTCTCAGGAGGCACCCCCCACTTCTCCTTAAACTGCTGCCCAATCGCCCCACCGATGGCCAACTCCGACGGAGTGGAGTTCTCTAAAAGTTTTCTAAAAAGATTAAATTTCTGGTCGTCATAGGCCAACTCACTCGCGGTGTAAGAACCGTGACTAAAAAGAACTACGCGGCTCACCGAGGTGAGCGACGCCCTCCCTGGCGAGCCCCACGGCGCCGCATTGTAATGCAGGCACAGACTAAAATCTGGCCTCAACTCCTCATTCACTCGCCGTGCCCGCGCTTGAATCTCCGCCGAACGATAAAAAAGAAGCTCCGCGTTCCAGCGGATCAGTCCATTCATCGAAATTCGGGGCAACCGCCGATTCGCGGGATCCTGCAGCAAATACTCGATCGCCTCGGGATAAAGATCAGCCGGTCGGACTTCCGTCGTCGGCGCAAACCCCTCGTGGGTCCAGACCACCTTCGCCCCTGCCGCACTCAACCTCTCCGCCAATAAACGGCACGTCTGCAAATTGAGCTCCCCCTCCACCACCGGTCGGTCCCGCCCAATCCTAAAAGTGCGCTCCTCAATGTCCGCCCAATCTCCACCAATATGCCCAGGATCAAGGCAGATCACCTTTCCTAACAACGGCTGTGTCGGATCCGCCAGCGCCAAAGGAGCTAGTTCCGCCCTTGGCGCGGAAGTCGGTTCAGCAAAGCGTAGCCGAAATAAAGGTTGGGTCTTCTCCCGATCCCGGAACACCACCACCGCACTCTCGTTCATCTCTAAATAGGCGCCTAAAGCTCCCTTGGGATCGAAGATACGCTGAAGCCTTTCCTTAAACTCCTCCTGGCTCAAACTGCCCTGATACCCCTCCAACAACCGCCACTCTGGCACCTCCGATACTGGCGAATAGAGAAAAGGCTTTTCCTCCACCGCAAAACATCTTGCACTAAGCAGTACCATCACGCTGGCGAGCCAAAGACAGGACATGACTCCAAGATGGAAGCCCAATCCACTTGAGGCAAGACCCGATGGGCGACTTGAGGAATCTCTCATCTTTCCATACTCTTTCCTTATGGAACCCTCCTCTCCCCTTCCCCCTAGACCTCCTAGGGATCGCTACATCGCCATGGGCATGATCGCCCTCGCCGCCCTCCTCGCCTCCGGCTGGATTATGCGCGAACGCCAGCTTTCCACCGATCTCGCCGAGTCCCGCGAGGATCTTCGCCAAGCCATGCACCGCCTTCAGACTCTCTCCTCCTCCACCGACCAAATCCGTGTCGCCTACCTCCAAAGAAAACAGGAGTTGGATGTCACCAAACAGAAGCTCGCACAAGCCGCCAGCCACCCCGCCGAGGAGAAAAACAAAGCTGCCGCCACCCCCGAAGAAAAATCAAAAATACGACAAGCCGTGGCCACTTTCTCAAGCCACTTAGCTCAAAGTAAACTCCCCAGTTGGGCCGCCGTAGAAAAAAGTGATACAGCCATTCGCCTTCTGCCTGGAGCCAGTCTTCCCACGGGAAATCAGGGCTACGCCAATTTTGGCTCCATCGCCCAGCTTCTCTCCTCTCTTGATCCCGACTGGACTCTCGAACTCATCGCACGGGCCGAACCTGGAAAAGATGGATGGGAAACCGCTCAAGATCGCGCACGTCTCCTTATGGAGGCCGCGGAAAAATCCTTGGAAGGAAACCCCGCCCGACTCCGCCTGCGCATCGAAGTCGTCAAAGGACCTCGCATGGAGTGGCGCCTGCTTCCGCCAGAAGCCTCTGCCAAACCAGCCTCCGAGACCAAGGCCCCAA
>Ga0209597_1000752_pt1 | contig 21095 bp, 17 predicted proteins | sample M_140625_MF_Meta_FD_187316 | JGI IMG/M metagenome (GOLD analysis project Ga0209597, IMG submission 187316) | Freshwater microbial communities from Lake Montjoie, Canada to study carbon cycling - M_140625_MF_MetaG (SPAdes) (version 2) | ecosystem: Environmental > Aquatic > Freshwater > Lake... | reverse complement strand
ATCGTTTCGGCCCACAGCTGCCTCGCCGCGCGGAACTTTGCAATTTCCTCAAAGAACTCGTTGTGACAGGCAAAGAAGAAACTGAGCCTTGGCGCGAACTCGTCGATGTCGAGCCCCGTAGACAACGCCGCCCGAACGTACTCGATCCCATTCGCCAAGGTGAATGCCAGTTCCTGCACTGCTGTCGCACCAGCCTCACGCAAGTGGTAGCCCGAAATGCTTATCGGGTTCCATCGAGGCAGTTCCCGTGCGCAATACGCAACCGTGTCGGTAATCAGGCGCAGGCTCGCACGTGGGGGATAGATGTACGTCCCTCGCGCGACGTACTCCTTTAGGATGTCGTTCTGGACAGTTCCGGACAGGGTGGCCGGCGCGATGCCTTGCCGGAGTGCATTGGCAACGTAGAAAGCCAACAGGATCGGAGCCGTCGCGTTGATCGTCATCGACGTCGACACACGGTCGACCGGTATGCGGTCGAATAGTGTTGCCATGTCATCGAGAGTGGCAACACTGACACCGACGCGTCCGACCTCGCCACTCGCAAGTGGATGGTCTGGGTCGTACCCCAGTTGCGTGGGAAGGTCAAACGCAACCGAGAGGCCCGTCTGTCCTCCTTCAAGAAGGAACCGGTACCTGCGGTTCGATTCCTCGGCACTCGCGTAACCGGCATACTGGCGCATTGTCCAGTGACGCCCCCGGTACATTGTCGGATGGATGCCGCGGGTGTATGGGTACTGACCCGGAAGAGTCTCCGCCGGACCGTATACCGGGTCAACGAAGATGCCACTGCGTGTAGCGCGGATGTCTGGACCAGCCATCAACTGATTGCCTTCCTCAACACGCTATCTGCACGAAACCTCCGCATCCCGCGCGCTGTTTGGCGGACGACGCGTCTGAGTTTCGACAGTCACACGCCCGACTTCCGCTGAAATCGCTACTTGACCGAGATCTTCTTGATCTTGTCACCAATGGCGATTTTCACTATGAGTTCCAATCCACCCGTCACTTGGCCAAAATTGGTGTACGACTTGTTCAGGTGTGGCGAGTCTCGTTTCACGATGAAGAACTGCGAGTCATTATTTACGCGTGGATCGGGACCACGCGCAATCCCGACCGCTCCGACCCGGAATTCACGCTCGTTGTATTCGCTATTGATCTGGCCCCCACCAGTACCGTCACCCTTGGGATCGCCGCCCTGGACCACCCAATCCTCCACGCGATGAAACTTCAGGCCGTTATAGAACCCCTGGTTCGCCTTGGCCTCAAAGTTCTTGACCGTGCTTGGCGCATCGGACTTGGGGTCGTTGCCACCAAAAAGGCCTATCGTGATGATCCCGCCCTTTTCGAGTTCGATCGTGGCAGTCTTGTTGGCCCCCGCAAGCGCTTGGGGCGCAGAACCCGGGGCTGCCGTCGCCGAAGACCCACTCGGCTTCGCGTCAGATCCTGGCAAAGCGATGTCGCAACTTGCCAAAACAAGACCGCTAACAAGTGTCATGCCACCGCGCCGAGTTGCGCGACGGATCAGCTCAGTACCGGAAACGGTCGAATTCATGTTCGCTTCCTCAAACGTGCCACGCATGACCTTATGGTAACCATCGGTGACCCTACACGCCCGCCACTAGATCGCCCCTTGCCGGTCGGTCATGATGGTTGCGGACGCTCAACCATCACCACGCGCAATTGAGTTCGCGCGCCACCCGGCGCAACAACCGTCACGGCGACAGTGTCGCCCACCTTGCGCGTGACCATCAGCCGTCGCAAGTCATTGAGACCAGTGACCGGTTGTCCACTGAACGTGACCATCACCATGCCAGGGACGATCCCGGCCTTTTGCGCCGGGCTTGATTCAGGGACCTCGCGGACTAGGAGCCCCTGGGTAACAGCGAGCCCAAGACGCCGCGCAGTTGCAATGCTGAGATCCTCAACAGTTACCCCAAGATACGGCCGGGGAACCTTGCCAGTTGCACGCAATTGGCTCGCGAGAGACCACGCTTGCCCGATAGGGATCGAAAATCCGATTAGTTCCTGACCGCGACGCGGCATCCGTGCGATCTTGATCGCACTGTTCACGCCAATCAGCCGCCCGGCCTGATCGATCAATGGCCCGCCTGAGTCGCCCGGGGAGATCAATGCGTCATGCTGGATTAGTCCCCGCAATGGATAGTCGTGAAAGGTCTGGATTTCACCGGCGAGTCCTTGGATGACGCCTACCTTTGCGCTCGGCATCGGCGGAAACAGGACCCCGAACCCAATTGCCATCACCTGCGATCCGACCTTCGTGTCAGTTCCGCGGCGGAGTGCAGGCAGGTCCGTGACTCCCCGGAGCCTGACGACCGCCACGTCGGTCCAGTCGTCGGCGCCGATCACCTCGACACCAACGATACGTCCGTCGAAAAGACGCGCGACAAGCGTCTCCCGATCAACGGAATCCACGACATGATTGTTCGTCAGGACCACTGCCCCCTCGGCATCAACATCCACGATCACCCCGGTACCCCGACCGGTTTTTCGATCCGTGAGTTCCACGATCGCCGGCCTCACCTTCTCTCGGATTGACTGCCAAGCCGAGACCTGGTCATCCGGAAGGTCTGACAGCGACCGGACTGGCGCGGCAATGGCGTCATGGCCGTCTTCGGGGTCGAAGGCGCCGGCGGGGAAGAGTTCCGATTCGCGGACAACCTCACCGACAGCCATGACCGAGACTTGGCCAGCGCGGGCAAACGTTGTCGACACTTTCCAGTACTGGAAGACCCGTCTCTGCGTCCGAAGCACCACCACGCGACCCATGTCGGTGATAGGCGCCGAGGGCAAGCCATTCACCTCCAGCGGGTCATCGGCCGCCAAGTAGGCCGCCTTCAGCGCAGGTGACGCATCGAGCCAGCGCAAACGTTCTCGTGCTATCGCCTCAGTAAATGCTGGTTCACCTGGGAGTGGTCGGACCGCCGGAGGCACAAGTCTCTTGGTCTCAAGCCAACCATCGAGATCAGCCATTGAAAGGAGGTCGTAGACCGCCACGGGGACAGCGCGCGCCTCAATCGGGTCCCACTCGAGGACCGCCTTTTGCGTCACTTGGGCGACAATGCCCGCGTACTCGAACCGGCGTGAGATGGGATATCCAAGTCTGTCCGGGCCGCCCAATGCCTTGAAGTCACGCCAGAGTGCAATGCCTCCATCGTTCGTGATCCGGAAACCTAGTGAACGATCCTCGATGTCAGTTCCCTGGGTAAAAAAGCTCCCATTCAGGGTCTCCCAGTCGTCCCAGCCATCACGGCTGAAGGTCTGGGGTTGAACTGACCAATCTGGCGGCAGAGGCAGCGGAGACGGAGCGGATGCAGATGCGCTGAACGGAAGGACAAGTAGCGATCCGAACCAGACGATCAGCGCTGCGACGACCACCATAGACCTGAGGGGCAACTCAGTCCGTGAACGTCCCATCAATAAGGAACGGATGTTCCACACTGGTCGCCCCGGGGTCGCTGACTGGGAAGGCCGCACAAGCAGGTTGGACCGGGACCGCAGCAAAACAGGTCCAGCGTCCACGAGTGTCCCTATCCGCACCATCTTGTCAATCCCAATCACAGTCGGCCATCGGGTCAAGGATCGCATCACGATGAGCGATGGGACTGTACTTCGACCGTGCTAACATGCAGCGGCGTGACCCAGTCAATTCCATCTGAAAATACCGACGCACGACCTGTCGATCCACGTGTTACCGAACTCCGTGCCATGAAAGCGCGGGCCCGTCTCGGCGGTGGCGAGGCGCGCATAGCCCAGCAACACGCCCGTGGCAAGCTTTCGGCGCGCGAGCGTCTGGACCTCCTCCTCGACCCGGGTTCCTTTGAAGAGACTGACATGCTCGTCACTCATCGGCCCCCTGCTTTTGGGTTTGAGCATGACTACATCCTCGGTGACGGAGTGGTTACCGGGTGGGGGCGAGTGGACGGTCGCACGGTCTTCGTATTCTCTCAGGACTTCACCGTATTCGGTGGTTCATTGTCAGAGACCTTCGCAGAGAAAATCTGCAAGATCATGGACCTTGCTGTCCGGAGCGGCGCGCCAATCATTGGTCTCAATGACTCCGGTGGCGCCCGGATTCAGGAAGGCGTGGCTGCCCTGGGCGGGTATGCCGAGATTTTTCTGCGCAATGTCATGGCGTCTGGCGTGGTCCCGCAAATCTCGGCAATCCTCGGGCCATGTGCAGGGGGAGCCGTCTACTCGCCCGCGATGACCGACCTCGTCGCGATGGTCGACCGGTCCAGTTACATGTTCGTGACCGGTCCAAATATCGTGAAATCGGTGACGCATGAGGATGTCGACGCCGAAGCGCTCGGGGGTGCCGAGGTACACGCCACAACCAGTGGCGTCGCGCACTTCATCTCACCAACCGAAGCCGACTGCCTGCAACTCGTCAGACAGGTCCTGTCATATCTGCCGTCCAATCATCTGGACGACCCGCCATTTGTGGATACGGGTGACCCGGCATCGCGTGCCGACCCCGAACTCGACACCATGGTTCCGGCTGATGCGGGCATTCCCTACGATATGAAAGGCGTGCTAGGCAGGGTCTTTGATCGCGGGACTTTGCTCGAGGTGCAGCCACTGTTCGCTCCGAACATCATCACCGCCTTCGCGCGGCTCGGGGGACGGTCAGTAGGAATCGTCGCCCAGCAACCTGCGTCGCTTGCCGGGGTCCTCGACATCGATGCAAGTACCAAAGCCGCGCGGTTCGTTCGGTTCTGTGACTGCTTCAACCTGCCAATCGTCACTTTTGTGGACGTCCCTGGATTCCTCCCGGGCACAACTCAGGAACACGGCGGGATCATCCGGCACGGGGCGAAGCTTCTTTACGCGTATTGTGAAGCAACCGTTCCAAAGCTCACGGTCATCACCCGCAAGGCCTATGGAGGGGCGTACGACGTGATGTCTTCCAAGCACGTGCGTGGAGACCTGAACTTTGCCTGGCCCGGGGCGGAGATTGCGGTCATGGGTGCCGAAGGTGCGGTACCCCTCATCTTCCGTGACCAACTCGCTTCAGCGTCCGACCCTACCGCCGAACGAGCGCGCTTGGTCGCCGACTATCGCCAACGCTTCTCGAACCCGTACGCAGCAGCCGCGCGAGGGTATGTCGACGACGTGATCGAACCGCATGAGACAAGACGCAAACTGATTTCCGGTCTCGATGTGTTGCGCCACAAGCGGCTATCGAACCCACCGAAGAAGCACGGAAACATTCCACTTTGACCTACTCCCCACGGCCGACAACCGTGGGGAAGGGCAGTGAATCGCGGGTCATCGTGCTTGGGCGATGGGAAGTGCGCGGGGAACCTGGGGCGCGTCCATCCAAGTGTGTTGCGAAGCACGGTCTGAGCAAAAACGGCGATGGGGTGGGGGTTCACCGATATCTCAATTGGGAGACAATCCATGTTCCGACGAGTCCTTGTGGCCAATCGCGGCGAAATCGCCGTCCGGATCATCAGGGCCATCCACGAACTCGGTGCCGAGGCGGTAGCGGTCTATTCCGATGCCGACCGAACCGCGCGCCACGTACTGCTTGCGGACTTTGCCGTCCGGCTAGGACCCGGGCCGGCATCCCTGAGCTACCTTGATGCATCTCTGGTCCTCGCTGCCGCCCGAGACACGGGCGCCGAGGCAGTCCACCCGGGCTACGGGTTCCTATCAGAGCGTGGTGCGTTTGCGCAGGCGTGCCGTGATGCCGGCGTGACGTTTGTCGGACCGTCACCCGCCACCCTCGATGCCACCGGAAACAAGGTGGAAGCGCGACGACTTGCCAAACTTGCCGGTGCCCGACTGGTTCCAGGCACCGCGCATCCTATCGCCACCGTTGCGGAGGCCGTTCAGGTCGCCCGTGACATCGGGTTCCCGCTGCTCATCAAGGCGGCCGCCGGAGGCGGTGGCAAGGGCATGCAAGTTGTCGAAACCAATGAAGCCTTCGCTTCAACGCTCGCAAGTGCCCAACGAATCGCCCTCGCAGCCTTCGGAGACGGGTCGGTTTATCTGGAGAGGCTTGTACGACGGCCTCGGCACATCGAGGTGCAAATCTTTGGTGACGGGGCCGGCGACGTCATCGCGCTTGGCGACCGAGACTGCAGCGTTCAGCGCCGGTTCCAGAAAGTCGTTGAAGAGGCGCCGGCCCCGGGCCTGACCGATGCCGTCAGGGCACGCCTGGCCTCGGACGCCATCGCCATCGGCAAGGCGTCGAACTACGGTGGTGCCGGTACCGTTGAGTTCCTATTCGAGCCCGAGACCGGCGAGACCTACTTCCTGGAGGTCAATGCACGGTTGCAGGTGGAGCACCCAGTAACCGAGTTGGTTCACGGGGTCGATCTCGTTCACGCCCAACTCCGTTTTGCATCGGGCACGCCAATGCGTGAGGCACTCGCACAATCAGGTTGGCGCGATCCAGCAATCCATGGTCAGCCGGCACCCCTTCATGCCATCGAGGCGCGCATAGGTGCAGAGGACGTCGCGAACGGGTGGGCGCCGTCAGCTGGCCGGATCGGGATTGTTCGCGAGCCCGCGGGGCCGGGTGTCCGCGTTGACAGCGCATGCGAGCCCGGGCTTGAAGTTGGAGTCCACTACGACTCGCTGCTTTCCAAGGTCATCGGATGGGGTCCGACCCGGGAGATCGCCATAGCACGGCTGCGTCGGGCACTCGATGAGCATGTCATCACCGGGATTGAAACCACCCTCCCATTCCATCGCTGGATCCTTCGCCACCAGGCCTTCCTGAGTGGCGACGTCTCCACAGACTTTGTGGCCGAACATTGGGATCCCGCCCAATCGGGCCACGAACAACTGTCCCCCGAGGTGACCGATGCAATCCGCATGGTCTCCTCACGTGCACGGGCAAACGCTTTGCAGTCCCGTCGCCCCGACGCAGCGGGCACCACCGCGATCAGCAACTGGAGCCAAGTCGCCCGGCGCGAAGCCTTGCGTCGCGGTTGAGAACATGGGTCAGTCGGCACAATGCCCCCTGGTGTCACGTCACCCCCGTGCAGGGATGTGCTTCAACGTGCATCAGTGGCCGGTGATCACAAGATTGTTAACACCATCGACCAGACATGCCACACTTGTAATCAGCTCCCAACACAATGCCAGACAAGCCGTCCTGGGACCTGCAGTCGTCACAACCCGAAACAAGGAAGCTGCAGCCAGAGCGGGTAGGAGGTTCCGCGTGCCCGGTCAGACAACCGATGCGATCTTCATCGACGGCAGCGAACATACTCTCGAAGGGTCAGAAAACGGTCCTGACGGAACCTCGCACGCCGTTCAGGTGGGCCCTGGGCATTGGCATGCGGTCATCCGCGGTCGATCTGTCGAGATTGTCATGAACCCTGAAACCGATGGGGAAGCGTTTGCCGACGGCGCCCCAACGAAGTTCCACGTCGACGGGCTAGAAGTAATGGTGCAAGTGGAAGATTCGCGCGCTCGCATTTCCAGGTTGGCTCGGGCAAAGCGTCAATCGTCCGGTCCAGTGAGTGTCACGATCAATGCGCCGATGCCCGGACGAGTCGTTTCCATCGCGGTCGAAGTCGGGATGACCGTCGGGCGCGGAGACGTGATTGCCGTGCTTGAAGCCATGAAAATGGAGAGTTCAATCATCGCAACCCACTCTGGGATGATCAGCGAAGTTCTCATCGAGGCCGGACAACCGGTCACGACCAGGCAAGCACTGGTCCGGATTTCCGGCTGATGAACTGGTGGGCTCGGGCATGGCACGTCGCCGTCACCCCGTGGCCTGCCGAGCGCGTGTTCCGGGTGGCCGGGCTATGCATGATCACCGGCGGAATCCTCGTCGGCACCGGCGCATTCGGTCACCCGTATGACCGTCATCCGCCCTCACCAAGCGAAATTCTGTCATCGTCCTACGCAACGTGGCACGTGATTTCGGCTTTGGGCTTCATCAGCCTGTGCGTCGGTTTTTCAGGTGTCACCGCCTTTCAGATGCGAGTAGCCGGGCACCTTGGGTCCGTAGACATCGCCGGACTCGTCCTGCTCATCGTCGGCGGCACGTTTCAAGCAGCCGCGCAACTCGCCGATGGACTCGTATTCGGTACCGTCGCCTCGATTGTTCCGAGATTGTTCGAACTGAATGGTCCCCTGTTTGGCGGCACACCGCTATCTGGACTGTCCAGTCTCGCGGGCATCTCATTCGCGTCCGGATCCGTTTTTTTCGGGATTGGCGCAATCGCCCGCGGGGTCCTGCCGAGACGAGGCACTTCGGCCGTGATGGCCGGTGCCGTCCTGCTGGCAGTACCAGTCCAACCGTCATCTCCTATCCCTTGGTGGATTGTCGTGGCCGGTGCCGTCCTGCTAGGCGCCGGGTCGTCAGCCATTGGGCAATGGCTTTGGCGAGGCGGACCACGGCCGTCGCGCCTGGTCCCGCTACCACCCGTGCGCGGCCCGCAACCTCCGAGCGACGCGATATCCCGAACCGGACAGTGACAAGGCTGAACGTGCCAATCTGGGCAGAATCGGGCCAAATTGGCCCGACACCACAACTCAAGGCGCGTTCTTCCGTCTTCTCAAGTTGACGAAGGTCGAGATTGCGGGGCAACTTGTGCGGCCGCTCAAGTGCCCCAATCGCTTCGGCCAGACTCCGCAGGAAGGACAGCCAAGGTGCTTAGTCGCTCAGCTTCACCATTCAGCATCGATACTCCAATGTCCACCGCCGAGGTGGTCGAACGTATCGACACCGCCGCCGGAGACATTGCGACTCAGGCGCTTGTGATCGCCGGACAGATCGCCCGGATTGCCCGCCTGACCAAGGCCTCCGCCAGTCACGCGCGGGTCGAGGAGTGGGACATCAGTCTTGTGCTTCTGAACGCCGCGCGTGAGCAGCTGGACAACGTTGGGCTGTCTGAAGACAAGCACAGCTCAACGCATCGGTGGCTGGAACGTGCCATCGACGCAGTCCAGACATCCATAGCATCGTCACAGGCCGGCGTCCACGCGCCAGTCGAGCACGCACTCGGCAGCCTGATCGCCACCATTGGTCACTCGCCCACTTCGCACTCACGCTAGACCATCTCCCTGGCAACCCGGATTTGCCGACAACCAACATCCGCCGGAAACCCAGTCCGCCTCCGTAGCCATTCGGCCGGAGGCGGTCGTGTTTGTCCGACTGCCTGACCTACCGCCGCGATACAGTCCGCCTTGCTCATGAAACAACTTGCATGATTGGTGGGGCAAACCCGCGTCAGGGCAAGGCAACAAGCGTGGAGGAAACCGATGGCGAGCGAACCAGTCCGTGGGCATGCAATTGCCTGGCCATCCGTGACCGGCTTCACGACCGGTGTAACCCTCCCTCGCGTCGCGAGGATTCGGCAAAGGTTTGATGCCACCCGCATCACCGATGCGCAGGCGCATGTGCGCGCCGCCGTCGCTGCGTCCGCAATTGCGACGCGGATCGCGCCCGGTGCACGCATCGCAATCACAGTCGGAAGCCGGGGCATAAGCGAACTGCCGGCCCTGGTCCGCGGGACGGTGGAGGCGCTGAAGGCACTCGGCGCGCACCCGTTCATCGTTCCATCGATGGGTAGCCATGGTGGTGCGACCGCCACAGGCCAGACCGAAGTCCTGCACGGCTACGGCATTTCGGAAGAGAGCGTCGGGGCACCAATCCATGCATCCATGGAGGTGGTCGAACTCGGTTCAACCGATCTCGGCGTGCCCGTTTACATGGACCGGATCACGTGGGAGAGCGACGGCGTCGTTGTGCTCGGACGGGTCAAGGCTCACACCGCGTTCAAGGCGCCAATCGAGAGCGGTCTCTGCAAGATGCTAGCCGTGGGACTCGGTAAGCAGCGGGGCGCGGAAACCATGCATCGTGCCGGCCTCGCCCGCACGATACCCGAGGCCGCGAAGGTCGGGATTGCCAGCGGCAAGGTCGTCCTCGGCATCGCCGTCGTCGAGAACGCCTCAGACCAACTCATGCGGATTGACGTTGTGGAACCGCAAGCGTTTCACGACGCCGACCGCGAACTCCTCGTGGCGAGCAATGCCGTTCTTCCGCGCATCCCGTTTGACCACGCCGATGTTCTGATCCTCGACTGGATTGGCAAGGACCTTTCGGGCAGCGGAATGGACCCTAACGTAATCGGCATGTGGCGACGACTGGGCGGCGACCGCAGTCCGGACTATCGACGGATCGTGGTCCGCGACGTGACCGAAGAGTCCAGAGGCAACGCCATCGGTATCGGCTGGGCCGACGTCACCACAAACCACCTCGTGTCCCGGATTGACTACGCCGCGATGTACATGAATTGCCTGACGGCGAACGCACCCGACATCGCACGGGTGCCGATGACCATGCCAAATGACCGCGAGGCGATCAGCATCGCCATCCGCACGTCTGGAGGGTCTGCGTCACCAGACGCAGTACGACTGGTGCACGCCCACAGCACGCTTCGCCTCGAGGAATTGATGGTCTCCGAAGCGCTCCTACCCGACGTCCGCGCGAATCCCGCCCTCGAAATCATCAGTGACCCGATGCCAATGGTGTTCGACGCGGCTGGGGTGCTTGTCGGCGTGCCCGCCCACTAGCCTAGTTTGCAGAGGGGCGATGCAAGTCACCGCGCCCGCGCTGAGACTCAATGTTGTGGGTGTGGACATGATCACCGGGATTGATTTTCACGGTGGCAAGTCCAATATCTTCGCCGTACTTGCGCACGGTATCGCCAACCGCGATGGGCCTCGTCGCAATCTTGTGCCCGAAAACAATGTTCCCGGTCACGGTCAAGACCAGGCCCACACCAACTCCATCCGAAACCGTGACGACCTGACCGGGCATCAAGTCAACAAGAGCGACGGCGATATTGTCGTCCGGGTGCAGGACATAGACCTGCCTCGGTGCCTCGTCGGATCCACCCGTCGGTGCCCGGTTTCCTTGGCCATCCATCTCGATGTCCTTTCGTGCTCGCCCAGGTTGCACCCCGTTCGCAGCCCGATGATATCCCCTGATGGGGTACGGTTGACATCCGGCACCGACCCTTATAGACTGTTTCTCACCGGCGAAATCCGGTAGCGGAGAAACCGAATAACGGCCTAATCCTGGGATCAGTTCCCGGGAACGGGGGACCCACAACTGGGGTGAATCCTTCCTGTTACTTGGAAGGTAGGGCAGCTCTTTCAGCCCGAACCCGTCAGCTAACCCCGTCGGCACCTGAAAGAGGAGTAGCGGCCCGGGCCGGAGGCTATTCCTTCGGTCCGCTGTAGTTTGTCCGGTCCCTCAGATGTGTGGCTGTTGCCGCGCGTGGCCGATGTGGCCAGGAGCACCGGATGGAACGCATCGGTCGGGTTGCCGACGCGGACACTACGCCTCGACTATCAGTCCGCGCGCGAGCGCTTGGCCTGATGTCGGTGACTGACGTGAAGTTGGCTGTCTTGCGCCAGCAGCCAGTTTGGTGGAACGGTTCCCAATATCACTGTCCAGTCTGCGAAGCAGATTTCGCCAGTCCCGGGAGTGCGGCGGCACACACCATTGCCGACCAGCACCCCGTCCTCCGCATGGATTGATTCTCTCTCCTTCCTTCTCCTCACTCGCACCGACGCGGTGGTCCCCCAGGACCACCGCGTCGGTGTTTCTAATGCACGTGCGCCCACATAGCACCTTCGTGATCGTGGATGCCCATCACATTTTATGATTATTGATTTATTACACCGCCATGTCCGGCAGCTGAGCGAATGTCGCCGATGTCACACTGCCGGATTCCCTGTTGCCGGAGTACCGGTATCACCGGTTCGCGCCGAAGACATCCCGGCACTGCTTTCCTGCAAGGCGCGGATACTGATCGTTGGTCAGGCCCCGGGCCGAACCGAGGCATCGGGTACCCAGCCGTTCATCGGCGCTGCAGGTCGGACGCTGTTCAATTGGTTTGCCAGCGCCGGTATCGACGAGGCGGACTTACGGTCATCGGCCTTGATTTCGGCGGTAACCCGGTGCTATCCAGGTCCATCAGCCACCGGGAGAGGCGACCGCTTACCAACGCGGGTCGAGTCCACCCTGTGTCGTCCCTGGCTTGAAGACGAACAAAAACTGTTGCGACCATCACTCATCATCCCGATAGGCCAGATGGCAATCCGAGTCATGACGGGTCGAAAGGTTCTCTCTGATCTCATTGGCACGACCTTGGTTGTCGATGGGACCGCCTGTATTCCGCTCCCTCATCCATCCGGTGCCAGTTCGTGGATTTACGGACCCGGAAACCGCGACCGCCTCTCGGCTGCGCTTAAACACATCGGAAAGTGGTGGGACGGTCACATTGCCGGGTCCGGGACGCCAGATTAGGTCGAATGCTCTTGGAGGTAATCCTTACGACTGGTCCGTGCGTTGAAACGGTGACCAAGAGGCGCGTCCGCACGGGCATCGCCGGCCGCAACTCCAGACAACAGGTTAAACCTGACCGTGACCACGGTGAACTTCTCGACCGAGGAGCCATGCGACCACCCCTCCGCCTCTTCATGAACAGCCGGACCCGGGTTAAGTATTCGCTCGGTTGCGACGCGTTGCCAGAGCGGCGCCACCCGTGACGAGCGTGTCCAACCCACCAGTTCGTTCGGCGGATCTCAAGCCACTTGAGAATCCGGTGGAAGCCACTGCACTCGGTGCCTCCACGGGTTGGCGACGCTTCGCACCGTCTACCGTGGCTATCAGCATCATTGGGGTTTTCACCGCCGCTTTATTGCGGGTGCCTCTCGGTGGGCAGGCGATGATGTCCTACGACCTCTTCGTCTACTTCTTTCCCGCAAAATCCTTCCTGCGAACCGCCCTGTCTCGCGGAGAACTTCCTCTCTGGAACCCCGACACATTCTTTGGTGCGCCCTTCCTCGCGAATATCCAGATGGCGGTCCTCTACCCGCCGGACATCATCTTCCTCGTAGCCCCGTTTGCGCGCGCCGTCGCGGCAAGCCAGGCCATCCACCTCTTCCTGGCCGGGGTTGGGTTCCTGCTTCTCGCGAGGCGGGGGTGGGGATTGGGTCACCTTGGCGCACTTGTCGGGTCGCTGATTTTCTGCGGGAGCGGGTTCCTTGGTGCTCACATGGGACACCTGAACCAAATTCACGCCGCGACGTGGCTACCCTGGTTGTTCCTGACGGTTCACGGCGCTGCGAGACAGGTCGGTCGACTGCTTCGCCCCGCCACCGCCGAAGCCTTGCCTCCGGGTTGGAACCGATTTGGCGACGCGTCCCTTTGGGTTTCCGGCGGTGCCATCGTGACTGCTCTCCTGTTCACCGCCGGACACACCCAGGAGACGTATTACGCACTCCTGACTGTCGGAGCTGAAGCCGCAATCTTCACCGCCGCGCCACCCGCGCGGTCTCCGGTCCGGGGAAGTCACCTCCTGGCGGTCGGCGCAATCACCTCGCTTGGAATGCTTCTCGCTGCGGCGCAGTTAGTGCCGACCTTGGAACTCACCCAATATGGGTACCGGGTCGGCGGAATGTCGCTCGACGAGGCCGGAAGCTACGCCATCGACCGGACCCACATCCTTGAGGCTCTGCTACCCACCTACTGGAATCTCCCGGCCCAGGAAGTGACCGGATACACCGGCATTGTCGCCCTGCCACTCGCATTTGCGGCATTCGCGGCAGCACGCGCCAGAAGGCAGATCTTCGCCCTTGGGGTTATTGCGCTCGGTGCGCTGATCCTTGGCGTCGGCGTCTACACGCCCGTGTTTGACGCCCTACATCGCTTCGTGCCGATGTTCTCCAGCTTTCGCGCACCCGGACGATGGTTACTGATCTGGACGTTCGCGGTCGCTGGTCTGGCGTCCCATGGTCTCGATGCCCTACGGGTGCACCGCACTACGACTAGCCATCCATTCGCGGACACCACGGAACGGTCAACCCGAATCGCATCGGCTACCGCGTTCGCGGCCCTCGTGATCGGCCTCGTGGTCTTGCGGACCTATCTTGCCGGTGGCGTCCAATGGCTACCACCGGGCCGGGTGGCGCTCACTTGGTTCTGGTTTGGCGGAACGACCATTGCTCTGGTCGCTTTCCTGGCGCAGGCACACGGCTCCATCCACTTACTCGGCAGATGTGCGATTGTCGGATTGATCGGTGCAGAGTTACTCCTTGCCGGACATCGGATGGAGTACGCGCTTGGGGGCGAACCGGGCCTCTACATGAACCCTCCACCCGTCACCGCTCACGCCTTACGCACGCTCGCATCCCGTGCCCCCGATGCCTCTCCAGGAAGGCTGGTGAGCCTCACCGTTGAACAGCACCTGGATGCGACCAGGCTCGCACGGTGGGCTGGCTCAACGGATGGTGAAACGGTTCGATACCGCGCGATGCAGGATGCCCTCAAGCCGAACCTCGGCGCCGTCTACGGATTAGCGACCATCGACGGCTATGACGGAGGCCTCCTGCCGCTGCGGACTTACGCGAGGTTCAAGGCGCTCCTGCTTCCTCAAGGCGCGGACCCGTCTGTCGCGCACCTCACTCTCGGTGCCCAGGCGGCCGGGAAGGCTAACGCGTCCAGATACGCGTCCCTTGGGATTGGTGCCGTGATCTCAGACGGAAGAAACGGCTCACCGGGCGACAACTGGCGAACGAACGATGAAGCACCCGGTGCCGCTTGGTGGCACGACAATACCCTTCCACCGGCATCACGCGCGCTCCTCGTCGGGAATGTCATTGTCGAACCAGATGACGAACGGGCGATCACCCTGCTTGCAACCGCGGATCTGTCAAACACGGCAAGCGTCCGGCAGGCAATTCAGGGCATCCCAGAACGTGGCGTCCCAGATCCGGCGCCGATTGGAACCGCCAAGGTCACCCGGTACCTTGCGAACGAAATCATCGTGGACGTTTCTTCGGACCGTGCCGCCTTGTTGGTGATGACCGAAACCGACTATCCCGGATGGCACGCCACGATTGACGGGCAACCTGCACCCATCATCCGGGCAAACACGCTTTTCCGGTCGGTTGTGGTCCCAAAAGGCACGCATGTGATCCGGTTCTGGTTTGCACCAACGTCCATCATGGTGGGTATCGCAATCACTCTCAGCACGCTATTCGCCCTGATCACGGGCACATGCTTCGCGAACTGGCGACGGATTGGCGGTCGCGCCTCGGTCACCCCGCTCTCCGTCATCGGAGACACCGTGTGACCAACCTCTCCGCAGCGGACCGACGGACCGTCCTCCGCCTCGTCCTGTGGGTCTTCGGTCTCTACGCACTGACAATGGCCGGTCGGGTAGTCAGTGGAGATGGCGAGACAATGTTCCAGACCACACGCGCCGTCGTGGAGCGCGGACAACTCTCCATTGATCAGCGGCCGGAAGCAGCGGTTGGCCGGGGCGGGCGCTACTTCAGCAAATATGGTCTGGGGCAGTCAGTCGTCCAGGCACCGTTTGTCGTGGCCGGACGCGTGATCGCGTTCCTTGCACCGATCCAGACACCACCGGACCTTCCGGCGCGGTTTTTCGTCGGCCTGACCAATGTCCTTGTTACTTCAATTGGAAGCGGCATTCTCTGGATGGTCGTCAGGTCAAGCGGAATCGGCTCGCGCGGTTCAACCGGGATCACCCTCGCAACTGCAACGACGACCTTACTGTGGCCCTATTCGCGGGCCGACTTCGCAGAGCCTCTTCAGGCAACAGCCCTGCTTGCGGCCCTGCTTGCGGGACTGATCCTCTACGAAAAGGTGTCCGCCAATCAGTCTGCCGCTGATCTGGCGTCGAGATCGATTGTCAAATGGGGCTGCTCGATCGGGTTCGCGATCGGTGTGGCCTTCATGACCAAGGCCGCATCCCTCATTCTCGCGCCGGCTGTTGCAATTCCCGTGTTCGTCGGCGCATGGCACCTGACGCTTGCAGGTCAATCTAGGATCACAAGACGTGGACTGACCAGAGCCAGCGCACTACTTTTTTCTGTCGGTTTACCCGTTGCAGGCGCCGGACTAGCTCAGGCCCTGCTGAATTGGCATCGCTTCGGAAATCCATTCGAGTTCGGGTACGGCGATGAGCCGTCGACCGGTTTCACTACCCCGATCTACGACGGAATCGGCTATCTCCTATGGAGTTCCGGAAAGGGGCTCGTATGGTTCGCACTTCCGGCGGCAATCGGCTGCCTCCTTCACCTCTGGTTGGTACGTCGAAGGCCGATCATTGCACTGGTCTCTCTATCAGTGTTCGGCATCGAACTCTGGTATTTCTCGCGATGGTGGGCGTGGCACGGGGATTGGAGTTGGGGCCCAAGATACCTCTACGTCACCATTCCCTTCCTGATGCTTGGATGGATTGCGCCGCTTCTCGCCTGGCCGAAGTGGCACTGGAGCGTCAAGACCGTCACCGGGTTGGTGGCGGTGACCGTCGGAGGATTTGGCCTTTACGTCAACGTCCTCGGTGTGGCAATTGACTACGGCGCGTATTACAGCGTCGTAGGGAACCAACTCGGCCGAGGCGTCGACGTGCGTGATGCACGTACCGTTCCCCCGTTCTCCCCACTCCGGGGACACCAATGGTTGCTCCAAGCGTCGCTGTACGAGGTATTCGGCCCGTCTCACAAGCCGGCCGATAATCCGTACCGATACCGATTTCCATGGGCCATGGCGTTCCCGGAACTTGTCCCAGAGGCGCCAGAACGTGCGTACGGCTTCGACCTCTGGTGGGCCGCGCGCCGCGGAACGTCGAGATTTCTCGACTACTGGTCCAGCCTGACGGCCATCTGGCTAGGGGCCATTCTCGTGAAGCACCTGCAGTCCCTCTTCCGTAGCGGTGACCACGGATCCGCCGGGTTGGCGCCACCAACCCAGCAGCGTTCGTGACTTCACCAGTCGCTCGGCCGGCGTAACGCCCGGGCACATACGGGAGCGGCGCGACTGTCTTGCAAGCACTTGTGGCACGCGCCATCCGTTGGGGTTTGTTGTGACCACCACCAATGGCGAGCTCGACGACCCTAGGTCAACCGGCGCGGCCGCTTCCGGTACGAGTCACAATCGGAGTGCATCGCACCTGTTGTCGGTGATCGTGCCGGTCTACAACGAACGCAACACCCTGCCGGAACTGCTTGAGCGGGTTCGCGCGCAGTCACTTTCCTGGAACGGCCTCGGTGTCTCACTCGAAATCATTGTGGTAGACGACTGCTCCAACGACGGGGGCGTCGATTTCCTCATCGGGGAAGCAGGACAGTCAACCCTCGCCGATGTGCATGTTCTTCGACACGCAAGGAACCGGGGCAAAGGCGCGGCGATTCGCACTGGCCTTGAACGGGTCACTGGTGATGTCGTGCTCATCCAGGACGCGGACCTCGAGTACAACCCCGATGACTACGCCGCCCTGATCGCCCCGATCCTCGCCGGACAGGCTCGCGTCGTCTACGGATCGCGGTTCCTAGCCCTCGGACCGCTTGGCCGACCGACTGGCATGCACCCGACCAACTGGGTTGCAAACAAGATCCTTTCCTGGACAGCGTCAATCCTCTTCCTCCGATCCATCACCGACGAGGCGACCTGCTACAAGGTTTTCGCGACTTCGGTCCTGCCGACCTTGAACCTGCGCTGCGAACGTTTCGAATTCTGTCCCGAAGTCACATCCAAGGTCTTGCGTCGAGGCATTCAAGTACTCGAAGTGCCAATCAGTTATCACGGGCGGGGCGGGAATGAGGGGAAGAAGATCCGGTGGCCGGACGCCTTCCACGCGTGGTTCACGCTCGTGCGCTACTGGCTCCGAGACTGACTCTTGCGATGACTCCTGCCCCAGCACCAATCATGTTTCCATGTTTCCCCGGCAGGTCACGCAAGTGACGACCCTTGATCGGCGGGCTGATCCAAGTCTGGCAAGCGCCAGCACTGGCACACACCGCGAACTCGTTGGACGTTTGCCAGTCGTGGTCGCGATTCTCCTCGGTTCGACGTATCTCGGTATCCGGCTGGCGAAACTTGGATCACTTCCAATGGTCAGCGACGAGGGGACCTATATCGACTGGGGGGTCCGTGCATGGCACGCCAGAGACCTTTCGGACTGGTTGGCTTCCCTTGAAGACGGCAAGCAACCGCTCCTTGCCTGGCTCATGATTCCCTTCCTGAGCGTCATCCCCGACCGGCTGATTGCGGGCCGCATGACATCAATTGCGTGCGGAGCGGTCAATGTGGCGCTCATGTGGCTGGTTGCCTCGCGACTTGGGGATCCCTGGGGTCAGCGGACTTCTCGGCTCGCCGGTCCCATCGCCGGGGCACTCTATGTCATTGCACCAGTTGCCGTCGTTCATGACCGAATGGCGCTCTACGACACACTCGTTACCACGGCATCGCTATTGGTGCTGCTCACCACCATCCATTGGTCCGAACGACCCGGCTGGATGCGGATGATCCTCGTTGGCTTCGCAATCGCCGTCTCAGTCCTCACGAAGCTGTCAGCACTTTTCTTCGTAGGGCTAGTCCCTGCTGTGGCAATTGCGTGGAACCCCACATCCCGAAAGCAGTGGTGGCAACTGGCTCAAGCCGGCTTCATTGGTGCCGGCGCCTACTCCATCCTATACCTCAGCCCGATTGTCGATAACCTCGCCAACGGCAACTTCGGGCGGTACAGCCTGACGTTCGCCGAGGTCATGAATTTCCCTTTCTCCCTATGGTGGGCGAATGCCGAGTTTGTGGCCGGGACCTTGACAACGTACATCGGCCTTCCCCTCCTTCTCGCAAGCGTAGCTGCGTTGATCAGCATGTTTGGTCAGGCTGACAGCGATGCCGGAAGCGCTCCCCCCACAACGACCAGCCGGGGTCGCTCCGCATTCATCATGGCGGTGTGGATACTCGTGCCGGTCGCTGCCTTTGTGCTCACCGCCAAGCTCATCTATTCCCGTTACGTTGTCTTCGTCCTGATCAGCACATTGATCCCAACTGCCATCGGGGCCGCACGCGCGGCGGTGTCTTGGCGCTCCCTGCTGCCGAACACTGGAGACCCCGATCCGACGCGTCGCCTAGGCAAGGTTCTACAAGCATCTATCTGGTCGCTTTGGGCATGCTCCATCGTCGTCAGTTGCAGTACGTTCATCTGGCCCCTGATTAACTCTCCCGCAGAAGCGCCATGGATGAACGACCGGCGCTACATCACTGACCGGTTTCAATATATAGAAAGCAACTATGCAGGATACGGTCTTGCGGAGCTCCTGGGTTTCCTTGATAAGTCCCGCTCGGAGCATCCGGAAACCGGGATTGTCGTCATCACCCGAACCGCGACAGGGATGCCAAGGGATGCGATTTTCGCGTACCTGAGAGGCCGTCCGGGCGTCACTTTGGGATACGTCGACGAGACGAGGGCTGTTGGCGACCGTCTTTCGACAGATCCGGACCGCGCGTCATTCCAGGCTGGGCGGGGCGCACCCATCTACTACGCGCTCACTGATGCCCCTGGGGGCGAACAGGAACGCCGGTTTGCAATGCTCAACCCTACTGCGCGCTTGCTCCTCGATATTCCAAAGCCCGGGGATCACAGTAGGTTCAAGCTGTTCCAAATCAATTGGACTCCTCCAGCACCAGACAACGTCTTCAGTGGCACCACACCAGTGCTAGACACGTCCATCCGTCTGGAAGGTTTCCGCCTCGATACTCCAAAGGTCCGCGCAGGATCCGACGCACGCGTGGTTCTCTATTGGACCACCAAGCAGGGTCTCGCGAAGGATCTAACCGTCTTCGCGCACCTGATTTCGGGTGAGGCCCCCACCGGAGGCGTACGTGTTGCGCAGCGTGACAGCCGGCCCGGCAACGGCGCGCAGCCGACGACGGGATGGCGTCCCGGCGACTTCATTGCCGACCGGTACGACATACGTGTGCCAATGGAAACGCCAGCCGGAACGTATCGTCTGGTGGTCGGCATGTATGACTTGGGAACGATGGAGCGGATGGCAGCGACCACGGCTGACGGAAGCGGAGGAACCTGGCCAACGGACGGAACCCGACCAAAATCAGGCGCCATCGATGGCGAGAACCGGGTGTATCTCGGTGACGTGACCGTTGAATGACAGCCTACCGAGCGCCTGACCGAGTCAAGAATGGCGGGTGCGCCAGACTGACACACCCGCGCCTCACCGGCTAGAACCCTTGGCGGGCCGGCTGGTCGTCATCGAGGACGCTAAGGCGTCGAACAATTCGCCACAGTGCTCGCTCAGGGTCCTTGATTACCAGGCACCCATGCGCTGTCAACACTTCCTCATACCGGGCAAGCACTTCCGTCGCGTGCTCTCGCCAAGCCTTCGCATCTTCAGGCCGTGACGCCGGTGCATGCCAGAGGAACACATGTGCGGCATCCCTCTGGTCAACTCGCGCACCATCGGCGGTTCCACGTTGCCATGCACTGAACCCGGCAGCGCCCAACACCTCGATGACCTCATTGGTCATGAGAGGCACGCGCAATTCAGCGTCGGTGATCGCCTGCTTGGCAGTTTCGAGGGCTTCACGGGCAGATATCTCATTTGCACGCGAGTTTTCAAGGCGAACGAGCGCAAGTTCGTATGCTCGTTCTGCCTGATGGCGTTCTTGGGATGCGCGGGTTGCAATCGCACGTGCCCGCTGCATCGCTGCTTGCAATGTTCCCGGTGCTGCTTCCAGAATCTCTTCAACGGTCATACTTCCGCCACCTCACCGCCCGCGTGCGTGTACGCGACGGACGCATCATGAGTGTACGCGATCACCATTGGCGACAACCACTAGCACGAATCCGTACAGGTCGTTGTATCCTGACCAGCAGTCGTCTGCGGGAAACTCATGGGCGTGCTCTTCCGAGGCCCTCGAAAATGCGCGGTGAGGTATCAGGCCACTTCCTGATCCAATCCAGACCGCGGCAGTCGCCCAAGCGCGGTCATGCTGCCGCACCGCGGTCTTATCATGAAGGTCGACGCCCGAACGGCCTGACAGATGCACGGGCATACCCGGTCATGCGATACTCACGCAACTCATATCGGAGTAGCGTAAGTCCGTTCGCACGCCTGCCTCCAGGGCCAGATTTGTGCGGAGCGAGCGGGCAAAGGGAGGCATCGATAGTGATGGCGAGAACCCCGGACCACGAGTCGCGCACCAGTGGCAGCGTCGCGCGTGCCGAAATGGCGCCACGCACGAGGAAGCGTTCAAG
>Ga0209597_1000750_pt1 | contig 21097 bp, 22 predicted proteins | sample M_140625_MF_Meta_FD_187316 | JGI IMG/M metagenome (GOLD analysis project Ga0209597, IMG submission 187316) | Freshwater microbial communities from Lake Montjoie, Canada to study carbon cycling - M_140625_MF_MetaG (SPAdes) (version 2) | ecosystem: Environmental > Aquatic > Freshwater > Lake... | reverse complement strand
TTATAAGTTGGATGTAACGGAAATACCTACTAACAAGCCAATGACTCGTAAAGATGAACAGGATTTAGTTTATAAAACTAAGCGTGAAAAATATAATGCAGTAATCGACGAGGTTGTAAAACTAGTCGCAGAAGGCCGTCCTGTTTTGATTGGTACTACTACGGTTGAGATTTCAGAATTATTAAGCCGAATGTTAAAATTACGTAGTATCAAACACAATGTTTTAAATGCGAAATTACACGCTAAAGAAGCTGATATTGTTGCCGAAGCAGGTATGGCAGGAACTGTAACTATTGCTACCAATATGGCTGGTCGTGGAACGGATATTAAACTTGGACCAGGTGTTAAAGAAGTTGGTGGCTTAGCAATTATCGGAACAGAAAGACATGAAAGTCGACGAGTAGATAGACAATTACGAGGTCGCGCTGGCCGACAAGGAGACCCCGGAAGCTCGCAATTTTTTGCAAGTTTGGAGGATAATTTAATGAGGTTATTTGGTAGCGAACGAATTGCTTCTTTAATGGATCGCATGGGATTAAAAGAGGGGGAAGTGATTCAGCACAGCATGATAACAAAAAGTATTGAGCGTGCACAAAAGAAAGTTGAAGAAAATAATTTCGGTATTCGTAAGCGTTTAATTGAATACGACGACGTTATGAATGCTCAGCGTGAAGTGATTTATAAACGGAGACGAAATGCTTTGTATGGTGATAAACTTAGTATTGATATTGCAAATATGATTTTTGAAATTTCAGCAAGCATCATTGAAGAATATCAAGTTCAAAAAGATTTTGATGGGTTTAATTTAGAATGTATTAAAAACTTTGGTATTGAGTCTCCATTTACTGAACAAGAATTTAATAACGGTAAAGAAGATGATTTAATACAACAATTGTTTGAGTCTGCCCAAAAACATTATACCGAAAAAATACAATTAGTAGCCGAACAAGCATTTCCTGTTGTGAGAGATGTTTATACTAATCCAAATAATAATTTCGAAAACATTGTAACTCCTTTTAGTGATGGGATTAGAGGGGTTCAGGTTGTTGTTAATTTAAAGAAGGCATTCGAAACAAAAGGGCGAGAATTGATATTAGGATTTGAAAAAGCGGTAGTTTTAGCAATGATTGACGATTCGTGGAAAGAGCATTTACGCGAATTAGATGATTTAAAACAAGCGGTTCAAAACGCATCTCTTGAGCAAAAAGACCCTTTAGTAATTTATAAATTAGAATCATTTAATTTATTTAAAGAAATGATTATTAAAGCAAATAAAGAAGTGATTTCGTTTTTAATGAAAGGTGGTTTACCTGCCGAAGAAAATAATAAGCCACAAGCTCGCTTTACTCAAACCCAAATTCAACCAAAAAAAGAAAAATTAATCGAAACCAGAGATGAGCATTCGATAGAGGAACAAAATGCCCAACAAAAACCTAAATCACAGCCAATAAGAGTTGATGCAAAAATTGGCCGCAACGATCCTTGCCCATGCGGTAGCGGAAAAAAATATAAAGGTTGTCACGGAGTAGGTGTTTAATAAAAATATTTTATTTTCAGCACCAATTTAAAATTATAAATATTATAATTCATTTATAGTGCCTTTACATATTTTTTTAATAGGATTTTTCTTTTATTAAAGTGTAATTTATTTTTCTTTTTTCTCCTCGTTCACCTGAAATTATATAGTTTACTGAAATTCGTTCGCCTAATTTTTGAACTATTTCGGCATTAATTTTCGATATTTCTTCATGTATTCTCATCGAATGAGGATCGCAAATTCCTTTTATTGTTGCATCTATTTCTTCTGCTGTTTTGTTAGGTTGAAAAGATTGATATAGCTTAACTAATTCAACATCTGCACCTAATAAATCAGCTATGGTATAACCTTGAATTGACTCTAAAAATAATTTATAAATGGCTTTTCGTAAAGGTGAAAATTTCAATTCTAAATTACCATAATCAATTAATATAAATTTGCCTTTTGCTGTGATTTCAACTCTACTTAATTTAGTTTCTAATTGAAGTCTATTTCTAAATAATAATTGTTTTCTTAAGCCTTCAAAAGAGTCAATTATTTGCCCAATAATTCGCCCATCAATATGTTTAGATTGAATGTGCTCTAAACAAGTATCGCATATATCAGCTGTACGTAGTTTCAATAAAATTTCTTTTTTATTAAGGCATAAATCCATATAACAACCTATTGTTTCGTTTTGATGAAGATGTTCATACATGGTTTCGTAATCTTGATATACAAAAGATTTTAAGAGGTTAGAATATAATAAATAAGCATCTGGAAATTCGTTTCCTGCGCTTGTATACAAATCCCAATCACCGCTATGAATTATAAAATTTTTTAATCCATCACCATGTGTAAAAAAATTATTGGATAGTCGTGTGTTTGTGTATAAGCATACAAAATCTTTTTGGTCAATATGATGTTGTTTTCTAAAATCAGTCATATATTCCATTGCTTTTTCAGGATGAATAGTTCCACCATAAGAAATAGAATTTGGAATAGTTTGTTTATGGCAATTAAATGTTAATGGTCCATCATATGCATTCAAAAGTTCCTCAACTTTCAAAAGTGAATTTTCATTAAAATCTTCTGTTCTAACCAACCAAACATTCATAATTAATTTTTAATTTTTAAATTTATTCCAATTCATTTTATTTTTAGCGAGGTCTGTTAAACTACTTCCCATCTTTTTAAAAATAGAATCAATATCTTTTTTATAGAACGAATGGGCGTGCTCTTCTTTAATATTCATTTTAACAGCTGCATTTTTAGCATTAATTATTGCTCCCAAAAACATAAAAATATAGCCTTCGTTTTGCATTTCGAGAATTAATTTACGAATGTTTTCGAGATTATACAAAAGTGAAAAATTTTCATTTCCATCTGTAATTATTACAAATACTACCTTTTTTTTACCATTTTTTACTAAGTTTGAAGAGTTCAGCCTTTCAGCCGAAGCAATTATTCCGATGGCATCATGCAAAGCCGTATTTCCATTTGGACAATAATCGTTTACTTCTAACTTTATTAAATTTGATGCCATTTGCTGACTAACCTTAGTCTTTAAATAATCATTAAAAAAATGAAGTGAGGCTTTAAACTCTTGTTTTTTTTCTTCAATTGCTAAATTTTGTAGTGTAGTAAATTGTTCGTTTATACATTTTACTGTTATTTTTTGGCAGTCGGACATTGATCCACTTTGATCGATGATATAATGATATTGATTTTTCATATTTCTAGATTTTTAATTTTATTGACATACTTTTATATATAGTTCTTTGGGCATTCTACCTAAATAGACAAATCGCGTTACATTACATAACCACATTTTTTTAGGAAAACCTTGTGGCCCTTCAATTTTATAATTTCCGCCATTGGATAATTTGTTTGGAGTGATTAAACAAACCTTTATGGAATCATCTTGTGGCTTTTTATAAACTTTTAGTTTAACGGCATTACATTGATGCGATAATTTGTCTAATAACTTATCAGCACCTTGAACCATTTCTAAGGCTGATTTTGGTCCAAGCCAAAATTTTAATTTGATGTACCAGTTTCCTGATTCTTTTTTGAATGATAATTTTTTCATGTATTTTTTGTTTTAAATATTATGATACAAAATTGCAGTAAAACAGAAAAAATTATACTATGTTGACAAGCTTGTCGTTTTTAAATTGTCTTTCTATGGAGTTTCTGTTTATTAAATTGTATACTTTTCTAAACGAACTAGCTCAATTAAAGAGAAAAAGTCTGCTAAAAAAAACAGAAATTTAACTTAGTTTAAATTGAAAATTTCCTAAGTAATTTATCCTAGAAAGTAAAGATTGGTTTAACGACATTCACATAATTAAATCTACATGCTTGTATTTATCTTATATTTAAACCAAATATTTTAACCACATGGCTCAAGAAAATTATAACCGCATGATACAATTAATTGATTCAGTCTTTTCAACGAGAAAAGACCTAAATCAAATAAAAGTAAATCAAAAAGTAATGAAAAAACTCGAACTAATTAGTCCGGCAACTCTTTCGGAATTGGCAGATGAAAATGGTCCGACTATTTGGGTTTTACTCATTCCTACAACTAAAAAAGTAATGGATGATTTTCTAAATAATACTATTTCTGAAAAAGAAATTTTAAGTAAAACAAAACCTGGTCAGAAATATGAATGTATATATTTATGCTCTGCAACAACCCTGCCAGAGTATCGTGGCAAAGGCGAAACAAAAAAAATATGCCTAAATAGCATTAAAGCTATTAGTAAAGATTACCCAATTCAAACACTGTATGTTTGGCCATTTACAAAAGAAGGTGAAAAACTCGCAGAAAACATTGCGAACGAATGTAATTTAAAACTGTTAAAATTAAAACATGTAACTTAGTTTTTAAAGCAAAATCTTTATTTCTTGATAAAACTATTTATAATAGTGGCTTTAAAAAAAATTGGGTTATTATTTAGCTAATAAATATTGTATTTTTAATACCGCCAAATCATTTTGATAGATCACATTAAGGTAATTACTTTCAATGTTAAGCGCATTGGTAACAACCGATAGATAATCGACATAAGTAATTTCTTTTTGGTTGAAAGACTTTAAAGCCTGCGTGATAATTACTTTTGAGTTGGTTAAGGCCGTACTTTTGTAGAAGCGAATACTATTTTGATACTTTAAGAACAAATTATATGCCTCTTTTAATTGCCCTTCAAACATGGTTTTGTTATAATTGTAATCCGATTGAGCAATCTGCGTTTTTATATCAGCTGCCTTTACTTTTGCACTGTTAGGATATATCCACAATGGAATATTTACCCCAAATGAAAAACCTTGCAATCTGTTGGCGGTTGTTAAAGTATAAGCTCCGGCTCCATAATCAGCGGGGCCAAAAATAGAAAGGTTCATATAACCAAATTGCAAATCTGGTAAATTATTATTTCTTTCAAGTACTTTAAACTTTTCACTAGCAATAACTTGTTCGTTAAGAAAGCGAAGGTAAGGGTGCTGTGTAAATCCATTACTGTCGATTAAAATTGTTAAAGGGTTTTGTGTCAAATCTTCAGGCACAGCATCAACTTCCTCATCGCAATTTAAAAGCGTTTGCAATTGAATATGATAAGTATTAATGTCTTCTTCATTTTCTAGGATTTGATTTTTGATTTCTAAAACCTTTGTTTCTGAAGCTGTTTTCTCCAATAAACTACCTCCTCCACTTTCATATTTAATTTTACCCGAGTTGGCAAAACTTTGATAAATGCTATCTTCCTTATGGAGTAAGTCTTGTATACTGAAATGGTACAATAATGAAAAGTACGCCGACTTAATTTGGAAAATTAAATCAGATTCAGTAGCAGCGAGTTTTAATTGTGAAGCTATAATGTAAGATTTTGCCAATGAATGGTGCGCTAAAAAAACAGTTGGAAAAGGGATGGTTTGCGTCAAGGTAAAATTGTTGTCTTTTTTATATAAAGAGTTAAACTGACCTTGTGCATACATTATATTTGCCTTTGGAATCTCGGTTGAACCTTTTTTAAATTGTTTTTGATAATCAATTTCGAGTTTCCCTGTTTTTATGTTTTCGTTATTTTTTAAACCATAATTGATACACTCTTGCAAGGTCATTACTTTGTGATTTAAATTTTGTGCGGTTACACTTAATCCTATAACCAAAAACATTGAAATTAATTTCAGATTCATAGTATAAATTTTATCAATTAAGATTCTAAATTAAAGATTTGTATTGAAAATTGATTGATTTAATTTGCGATTTTTTGAGCTAAATTGATGCGTTTATTTCCCGATACAACATTTAACATCCCTTTGATAACAATGCTTTCGGAGCGACTGTAACAAACTTTTGTAACAAAGGTCGTCAAGATATTTGTGTTTAGAATTATGTGTTAGTATGATCAAAAATTCAAAATTTTTACCTGTTGATAAATTCAATTGTGTGCTATTGTGATGAGCTTAAAAAAAACCTCAAAAAAAACACTTTCCTTTACGAATTTAAGAAATGTTTTGGATAAAAAATAATAACACCAATAAAAACATTTGTAGTTTTAGGATATTATTTGAACTAATTTATATTTATATAAGTCAGTATTTTTTAAATGTAAAGATATAAAGCCTAACACTGCACCAATAATATGAACTGAATGCGCCGTTCCATCTGATGTATTGAAAATATTTACAATTTCGGGTAAAATTATTATCGCAAAGAAGAGGTAAAGAGGTATATTAAATTTATTTAAACATACTCTGCTTAACATGAAATACAATGTTCCGGATATCCCTATAGCAGGTGAAGCTAATAAGAGTGAAATAGGAAAATAAATAAGGGAAATGATAAGCGTTATGAAATATACTTTATAAAAAGTAATGTGTTGATTTATTGATGGGAAAAGAAAAATAAAAATTAAACTAAGGTTACACATTAAATGTGACATATCGGCATGGATAAAGCCATTTATAAGTGGATTATAATTTATAATATTATCCGAAAGATCTCCAAAAATTAATTTAGCAATAACAGATATAATAAATGCAGAAATCCAGGATAAGAAAATTAATATGACCAATATCATTGGGTTCTTTAATTTAGGTAAAAACTCAAGAATTATTCTTTTAATTTCAACTTTCATTTTACGTTAATTTAAATTTATCTGATTAGATTTTAATTTTAGATCAATAACATAAATTCTATTTTTATTTAAATCTGATTGCAACTTACATCAAAAGAAAACTAGTATTTGTATTTATAAGATCATAACTAGGCTTAGGTTACAAGAAAAAAAATAAAATCTCAAAATAAATATTATGATATTGGTTATAAGTTAATTACAATTAAAATTTAAGAATAGATTCAAATTATATTCAATAAAAATTCAATTTTATTTTTATTAGAAAAATAAGCAAAAAAACAAGCTGTTGGATTTTATTTTAAATGGCATTCCAGCAGCCAAGTACTGTTCAAAAAAATGCGCATGCGATGCATATAATAATAGATAAAATAAGCACTATTAAAAATTTTGTTTCACTGAATGTATGCACATTTTTGAACATCGAAATTATTAAAAGAAGGATTAAGAATCGAGTCAAACGGAACGAGTTTTATATCTTCGCTAATAAATAGTCATTTCTCATTGAGGGGCTCTCAAATTCAAAATATAAAGCGTAAATTGTTAGTTGATTCTATTTTATTTGGCCTGGACTATTTGAATAAGGAATTACTATTAAATTACATTGAAGAAGAACTAGGGTTTCGTAAAAAAAATAAGACAGAAATAGGTTTTTTTTTTAACTGAAAAACGTAGAATAATATTTATATGAAATAAAGTTAGACGAGTACAGCTACTTTTATATTGATTAAAAAAAAATAGTAAATTTTAATTAAAGAGTAAACATATTTTTAAAAACCAAAATACTATGAAAAAAATAATCGTAATAATTGCAGTCCAATTCGTGTTAGTAGTATCTTCAAAAATACAAGCCCAAACAGAAATTGAACGACTTTGTTATTCAATGGATACATTTATGCAAAAGCAACATCCAGAATATGCTAAAATAAACAGATTTAATGTTTTAGATATTAAGTCAAAAACAATCTACCTTGGTGAAAAAGATAGTGCAATTAAAAATGAGGCTATATTTGAACTTGGAAAACATCCATCTTCAGTAAGGGTTTTCGGGCCATTCATAACTTTAAAAGATTATACAGAGGCTAAATTTCCGAAAAAGTATAGCGATTTTATAGTTCCTTTCAATTATGAAGATAATTCAACTAAAATCATAAAAGGATTTATTAATGATGTTAATAGACCAGAAAATACGGATTTTAATTTTGATTTGTATTACTTTACGGTATTTGAAAAAGAGGGAGTGAAGTGGTTTATAATGGTAAAAGATTATCAGAAACCAACAACGTTAGAAAGTATTCAAAAAGAAATGAGAGAGCAATTTCAAAAAGCAATGAGAGAGCAATAAGGAAATACTAAGATATTTTTATTTCAGTTATCTTGCAAACTTGCTTTTCCGATACATAATATAACTAATTGGCTGAAACCTATTGTTTACTATGCTTTAATGAAATGAAATTTTTTAAGGTACAAATAGGGTACAAATTTTTTAATTATAATACAATAATGTTACACTTTATTTTCTTGAAGCGCAATTTGGCAAATTACAAGCTCCTTCAGCACTGCTATTTTTACATCTTACACCTTTTGATGCCTCTTTAATTTATCTCCACCCAAGCATGCCAACCGCAGCAATGATTAAACCGGTCATACGCTTCTTGACATTCAATTACATCCCCCCAAGGGTGATCAGGTTTTTGATCCTGATATGACACTTTATGACAATGCGTGCATTCCCAATTTGGTCTTTTAGATTGTTCTCGTCTTTTTGATTTCGTTTTGTGATTAGATTGTTCAATATCCTTTTTCTCCTCTTCTTCCCCCCATTCTAACCACCAGTTATATATAGCTTCTCCTTTTTTCTCTTCAGCGTTCCTTTTATTTAGTTCAATATTAGGGGGGTAATCATTTGAACAATCCTTAATGCAACGCACAGAAAAGCCAAGTGACTTGGTGCGGTTGGATCTGTTCGAATTGTTACCAAAATTGTCCAATCTGATTGACCCAGCGGTTCTAGTACTGGCCTCTGATGACCCCCACCATTCAGCATCAGAGCCTTCAAAAATAATAGTTCCTCCTGGGCCAACATTGGATTCAAAATTCCCGTCGATGTGACGAAAACCGCACGGAAGAGCATTAAAGCCACTCGTGTTGTTGCCACTTTTCCAACCACTACTGCTTTTCATTTTTGGGCTTGCTGACCAATCTCCGCCTAAATATGTAGTTAGCGTTGTCCACTCTTTATCTGTGGGTATGTGGTAGCCATTTGGTGCCAAGCCTCGTGGGTCGCTTACCGCATACCAGTTATATAATTTACCATAGGTGGTCCCGTTTGCTGGGTCGTTATTGTAATAACACCAGGCGGGCTGTCCGTTTTGGCCGGCCAACGCCCATTCTGCATTGGTTTTTGCCAGTGGTATCGCCTCGCCATTTCTAAACTTGCTTACATCAAGGTTTTTTGTTGTCCAGGTTTGTTTGCCTATTTTAACATCTTGAGCTTTTATGGTAAAACTTAGTAATAGTAGTAGCGAAATTATTTTTTTCATATGTTTTTTTTATAAATGTAAAACAATTTATTGTTATTCAAAAAGTATTTAATCTTCTACATTCAAATGTGCATCAATAAAAAGAGGGTAAAACAGATACTCAAAAAGCGATGCAATTAGCAGACTATTTTTAAAATAAATTTTATTGTTGAGGTATAAATAAGGTACAAAAGTTTTAATTATAATACAATAATGATAGTTGTAATTTTAGATGTTATCTAATATATTTCTTTTTTTATTATCAAATTCTAATTGAATTATTGCACCTTCAAATATCAATCCTTAATGCAACGCACAGAAAACCCATCTTGCATATAGTCATAGGTTGTGGTTACATCATCATTTAAGCTACCCAAGATGCGTTTCCAAGCAAGACCGGTAGTGGCCTCTGACGAACTCCACCATGTAGAGACAAAACCAATATCATAGAAATCTCCCTTGTCGTAACGACCCCCGCCCGGAAGAGCTGCAAAGCCATTGACATTGGTGCCATAGCCATGAATCCTTTTCATTATTTTGCCTGCTACTGATTTTCCTCCTAAATCATCAGTTAGCATCGTCCACTCTTCATCGCTGGGTATGTGGTAACATTTTGGTGCTAAACCCCGCGGGTCGTTTACTGCATACCAGTTATATAGCTTGCCATATTTTGTGCCATTAGCTGTTTTGTTTTCGAAATAACACCAAGCACCTGTTGTTAAATTTGCCCAAGCATTTTTATCTTGCACCTGCGGGATGGCATCTCCATTGCGGTATTTTGTAACATCAAGGTTTTTAGTTGTCCAGGTTTGTGTACCTATTTTAACATCTTGTGCTTTTATATTAAAACTTAGTAAGAGTATTAGCGATAATAGTTTTTTCATACGTTTTGTTTTTTATATAATACAATAATGATAGTTGTAATTTTAGATGTTATCTAAAATATTTCTTTTTACCTTATCAAATTTTAATTGATTTATTGCAACTCCAAATTATCAATCCTTAATACAACGCACAGAAAACCCATTTCGCTTAAAGTAGCTGCCGTCTCTGAAGACATTGCCATAATTGTTGTACAAGAAGCGGTACCAAGCGTCATCGGTACTGCTCTCTGACGAACTCCACCAGTAACCGAAAGCGCCAATGTAGCTGAAATACCCATAGCTGTTACGATAACCGCCCGGAAGCCCTGCAAATCCTGAAGTGTTGCTGCCGTTCCCCGAGATTTTAGCAGACAGCGTTTTACTGTTTTTACAACTTAAACAATTGTGTTTGGCTGCGTTTACTATTTTTGTGTCTTTACATAATTTGCAGGTGTTGCCCCCACGGTAATCTTCTGTCCAGTTTGCGCAGGCCTTACAAGCATCTTTTCCTTCTCGGTATCCGTCAGTCCAATCTTTACATACTTTGCAGGGGGTTGTGCCATCAAAACTATTCCAACCGCTAGTGCTTTTCATTTTAACTCCTGCTATCGAGTCACCGCCTAAATAATCTGTTAGTATCGTACACTCTGCATCTGTTGGTATGTGGTAGCCATTTGGAGCTAGGCCTCGAGGGTCGTTTACCGCAAACCAATTATATAGCTTGCCATATGTTGTTCCATTTTCTCCCTTGTTTTCGTAATAACACCAGGCGGGTTGCTGGTTTTGGCCTGCCAATTGCCAATCTGCATTGGTTTTAGCCAGTGGTATCGCCTCGCCATTTCTAAACTTGCTTACATCAAGGTTTTTAGTTGTCCAGGTTTGTGTGCCTATTTTAACATCTTTTGCCTTTATTGGTTCTATTGGTTCAGTAGCAAAAGGATCGGTAACTTGTGCTTTTATTGTAAAACTTAGTAAGAGTATAAGCGATAATAGTTTTTTCATGGGTTTTATTTTTTATAAATGTACAAAATTATTGTTATTCAAAAAGTATTTAATCTTCTACATTCAAATGTGCATCTATGAAAAGAGGTCGTTCTCTGGTATGCCCCCATTTATGCCAAAAATTAATTAATATTTTTATTGCTTCGTCTTTTGTGTAATCTTTAACAAAATATATAAATAGTGTTTTATTACATATTTCGGTAATATCTTTAAAAGTAATTTCATCTTGTTTAAAGAATTTTATTAATTCGTTGAAACTATTAATTCTCATTATTCGAAATTTTAGGGGTGGGTGCTATAACAGTTATTTCAATAGGTTTAAAAACATCCAGCTCTTTTTGTTGCTCTGTCATTCCTAATCTGTTTTTAGCATAAAATATACCCTTACCCTCATTTGCTTCAATTGTTAATCCAAAATCTCCCTTTATTATTCTATAATAAATAAATGGTTGATGTTTATCGAACATAAAAACACCAGCGCCAACTCCTTCTGGCCAATAATTTATTAAAAATTTTTATTCTTAGCGTGGTAAGATGCAGTAATACTGAAACTCTTAGCACCTTTTTTTATCACAGTTGTTACGGTTGCAACATAAGTTAGCGAGAATGAAATAATCCAGTTGTGGTTTGGCGAGTCTATCCAAGCCTGAACTACTTCATTTGCTAAGAATTGTAGGTCAGATTCGGTGGGATACCCGGCGCTTTGGATTTTTCCAGTACTTTCATGTCTGTAAATACACTCTGCATTGTATCCAACAAACAACTTATCACCGCTTGAATGCTCAATTCTTTGACGATTAGAGTTTGCCTCAGTTAACGCATAACTGATTTTACGCATTGGACCATTCTCAAATTTCTCGGTTTGAGGTTTTCCAAGAGATGCTCGGTAAGTGTTAATTCCAGCAAAGATTAAGGAATCAATGTGTGAACTTTTAATGATTAGGTCTTGAGCATTAGCTTGAAAGATTAAGCTGATTGCGAAGATTGTTGCTAACTTTTTCATAACGTTGGTTTTTAGGATTAATTATAATATACTACAAAATAGTGCTAGCTTTTAAACTGAATTAAAAAAAGTATCGGTCATTTTTATATAATATCGTTAAAGCTTCATTATTTTAAAACAGATATTTATTACCTTAATTTAAAATTCGCAAACATTAATTTTAATTTCATTTTAAACTTGTTTCAGAATCTCACCAATTGCAGATATACTAATTATGAGATTCTGAATTAAGTTTGTAATTACTATTTAGCGTGTTTAAAATAGCCTGATTATACGGATTAAATTCCAATTTGTTTTTTAATTTCCTCTACCGAATTTATTTTTCCTAATGGTTTAAATTGCAAGGAAATGGATGAGTTAGCACTGTTTTGTTTATTGTATTTTATCAAATCGGCTGCGCTGACTTCTGCTAAAACATCACCTTCGAGCACTGTATATAAACTGGCGCTATTATCATCACATAATGTTAATTTAATACTATTGCCAAAAAAATAATTAATTAAAACTTTATCGCGTTTACTTACATAAAATATTTTTTCGGGTTTAAATCCACTTTTAGAAGCCGGAATAATAAAACTAGCATTTACCACAAACATTTCTGTATTTTGATAAAATTTATCGCAGTTATATATTCCAAAAGCATTAACCATTAAAGTGCGAAACACATCATTCATTTTAGCAAGAGTTTCTTCTTGTTTTTTAATTTCCTTAATGGCCTCATTATAGTTTTTTGTCCAATATTCGGGTTCGTAATTAAACATACTTTTAATACTCATTATAGCTTTTATTCGTGTTTTAAACAAGGTTGGTTTTTTCTTACCATCGCTAATGGTTAATTCATAAATATTATCACTTACAAGTTTTAAATCACAATATTTATTTTCAGTCCAATTAGGAAATTTTATATGATTGATGTTTTCCCAAATAACCATTTCTGCAGGCAGTTCATTGCGGTTAATCATTACTGAGTTGTAGCACGAAATGTTTTTTGATGTTATGCCATATTTCAACATTCTTTTTGGTAAAGGTTTATTTTTATTTTGATAATAAGGTATAATTTTTTCATATTCATTATTTAAATAAACATCAAGTAAGCCAAAGCTGTTGAGCACAAAATAATCTTTACCCATAAATGCAGTTGCTTCTTTTAATTTTTTAATCTGTTTATTAAGATTTATTTTATCGGTATTAGTGGTTTTTAAATCTTCGCCACTGTATACCCATTCGCCGGTTTTATCATTCAAATAAAAATTAGAAAAACCATTGTCGTTGTTATTTGAAGCAAGTTCTACTTTTATAGGATTGTTGTTATCAATGCTAACTTCTTTTCCTGAAGCCACCTTAGCTTTAAGTTCAAACATACCTGCAGAAATAAAAGGCTGGCTTATTGCTGCGCTTTTGTCGTTAAATGTCATAGGTATGCCCGATGCCATAATTTCTGATGGCGACATAAACTCGCGGTACTTTAACTCACATGTTTCTGTAATTGGCTTTCCGGAGCTATCAACAAGGCTATTACCAGTAATTATAATTTTGGTTCCTCTTGCCGCAGTAATAGTTGTACTTAAAATTGGATTAATGGTAAACGATTCAAATGCTACATCAGCTTTACTAAACGGTGGATTAACCGCTTTTGTTTTTTTTTCGACAATTCCATTAGTTATAGTCTCTTTTTTTTGATTGCATGCCGTAATTAAACATACAGCAATTACAGCGATTCCTTTTAAAAGAAATTTAGAGGTTGTAGTTTTCATAGGATTGTATTTTAGGGGGTTTAGTAAATTAGTATGTCATAAGCTTTGCTATTTATTTAGTTTAGTGTAATAGTAGGTTGCAATATCGCCATATACGTATTGTGTACCTTTATATTTAGGTCCGTAAGGAAAATAAGCTTGGGTTGCTTTAATTCGGATAGCATTAGGTTTATTATAAAATCCTGCATTATAAGCTGTGGCATAAAATAACAATTTATCTGTTGTACTTTCAAAATCTAATTCTTTAAATCGTTTATCGCAAATAGCTATAAAGGCATTTAAATAAATTATTTGCCAATTAATAGTTTGTAAGTGTTGTAATCTCGTTTTTCTTTTTTCAAGTTCACTTATATTTGATTTAAAAAGAATTTCAGAAAAAATTGCAGACAGGCTATCATTTTTATTTATTTCATGTTCTAAAGATTCAATGAAAGATGGTTTCATTTGAAAACGACCTATAGAGAAATCTGCAACACTGCTTCCGTAATTTGTATAAGCTATTTCAAGAGCTGAAGTTTCAATAAAATCTTGTAATACAGAGTAACGCATTATTTCAGGAAATACAATAGCAGTTGTAAAACCAGGATTATGTTTGTATTTTAAGGAAATAGATTTAAATTTTGAAGAATTTGTATTTATAAAATTTAAAGCAGTACTATAATCTTCCGGAAATAGTTTATCATAATATTTTATTACACCTCCTGAAAAGCTGATCAAAAAAAATGCGGATATTATTAGTATAATTTTCATTCTACTAGTAATAACTTTAAAAAATATTAAAAGTTACAAATGAAAAAAAATATTTTTTATTTTACGTAAGGTTTTAATTACATCGTAAATTGAAATAATCCATGGAAGTGAATAAATGGTCGAAAATCCTCAAAATTTTTAATGATTGTTTAATATGTAGCTTGAGAGCTGTCATTAATTTTAAGCTTAGACTTTTTTATTAAATTGAAGATAAAATAAAAAACATTATATTTAGATTGAAAAGCATTCCAAAATAAAAATTAGTCGTTTATTATAATTATAAAAACACAAAATGAAAAATATCTGGAAAATTACTTTTTTAATTTTACTACAAATCAGTTGTTCTAATAAAGAAGAAATAGTAACTAAAACATATTTCCTCAACTATATAGACAAGCTACCCGATTCAAATATTTTAACTTCTGACTTATTAACTGACGAACAAAATCAAATTATAAAAAAATACAATCTTTGTGTTTATATTCCAAAGGATTTTAAATCTGTTGTTGATCAGGAAGACAAGGACGCTTTCATTTTTTATAATTCTAAAGACAGCAGTCTTCTGTTAGCAAGATGTTTTGATTTAAATGACACAATCAATAAACAAATTAAAAGCAGCAATAAGATTAATAGTCCCATTTATGGATCGAATTACAATGACCTCTCCGAATTTAAGCATTTCAAATTATGCGAAAAAATAATAACTGATTCACTAATCGGACCTTTTAAGGCTGGTGGAACATTATTTGATTTACTGGGTGCTGATAATGTAATACACAAAGAATTTTTGCCTAAATCAAAAAAATATAAGTTTGGGGAATTTACAATACTATTTGATAAGAATAAATATCTATTTATTTCTTCGTTACACAATGGATATAGTGAAGATTTGGATGAAAAACCAAGATGGGCCGCATTTCGTTTTAAATCAGTTATCGAGCCTGTTAATTCTATTATTAAACCTATTCATCCCCAAACAATAGATAAGGTTCTCGAGGTATATACCCAAACTTCATCACTTAGCAATCTTAAATACACATTTATCGATATTTCAAATTTTAGATACTCAATCGAATTAAAACGGCCACAAATTTCTAACGACGATAATTTGGTTTGCATACCTGCTGCTTTTACAGACTTAAAAACATTTAATGTAGATGGGGTAAACATAAGTAATGGCTTAATGAATAATAGTTCTAAATTTAATAATACCCTCACAGGTCTATTTTATCTTATAAACAACGAAGTTAAAATTGATGACATTAATAAATTTGATAATAAAACTGATTCATTATTTGAGCTTATTAAAGTTCAAAAAGAATCACTAATTCAGCAAATACTTTTAGTTAAGGATGGCATTGCAATGAAGTTTAGCTCAAAGGATAAATTTCAAAGAAGATGCATTTGTATTAGAAAGGATGGTGGAATTTTTATAATTGAAAGTTTAGAATCTATAACAGTAAATCAATTTTCAATGGATTTAGTTGCCCTTAATATTGATGCAGCTATTTATACTGATATGGGTTCATGGGATGAAGGGTGGTATAAGTCAGGGCCTAACCTTGTTAAAATTGGTAATAGTAGAAAAAATACAAATAAACAATGCAATTGGTTTTTAGTAAAACACAAATAACAGTTTAAACTTGTATATTCTCAAGCCAATTTAAATTTAAAAAGATGTTTTAAATTTTATTTTAAGTTATCTCATCTAATTCTAAATTGTCAGTTATTATCGCCATCGTTTGTTTTTGAATTTCTTACAAGTTTAAGAGCTATTTTTCCCAATTGATCATTCAAGTTGTCTATGGTTGCTTTCGCATCTGAAATGTTCATTTGTGGTTTCATATCTTCAACTAAAATTAAAGTTATCCATAACTCACATACACCACGTTCTTTAGAACACTCTTTACAATTCTTAATTTCATCAATTTCAAAATTGATATCCTCAAAATTTCTGCCTTCAGTTAATACGTTTAAAATTTCATGATAATGTGGACACTCTTGAAAATTCATATTATTTATTTTTTTTGTTTTTGTTGAAGATATTGGGATCCGGAAAAACTTCGAAGTGTTTTTTATGGAAGAATTATTTTTTTGCCTTTTGGCACATTTGTTTTTTCTTTCATAATGATTATTTTTTTTCTTTTTTTATACTTATAAAAGGGTGAAATTCTTTGCTAAGCCAATTAATACTTATTGTTCAAAGCATACAAAGCCCTCGGCTACTCCTTTGATGCAATTTTTAGTAAATTTTTTCTCCTCATCTGTATAGTCATCCTCCGGTACTGTATTTCCAAAAAGATCAACCACCCACCAGTTTTCGAATACCGTTTCAAAGTAATCAGCTGAACTTAATAGAAATCCAATACCGAGAATTATCCTTCCCGCTATAGTTCTTTTATAATAGGGATATATCCATGTTGGAATCCTTGTCATGTCCAATTTTTTGCCATCTAATTCAATTATCATTGGTTCCGGAGCTATTTTGATTCTAAAATCTGCAATGATTTTTTTTACTCCTTCTTTTTGTTCATTCGTAATTTGTGAGTAAATATCCTTTAATTGTCTTTCTAATCTTTTTCTTGTCCTGTCCCAATCCTCTTGGTTGTTTTGTAACTGGTATTTTAAATCTGAAATCTCTCTTTCATTTTTTGATAGTTGACTTTTTTGCTCTGCAATATTGAATCTAAGTCTTTCAATAATTATTTCATCTTCAAATTTTAGTGTTGAATCCGTTTGTTTTAATATTTCAAAGAATTCCTCGCCATAAACGTCTCGATTGACGTTTCTACCCGCAATGACTTCATTTCTAACATTCCCGTCCAGAAAAAATATCTCCCAAGACTCAGTAAAATAAAAGACTGGGTAGGGAGAGTTGGATGTATAGTCCATTAAGGCATTTAATTTACTGGTTGATTGTATTTCATCATCCGGAATGAAATCTCCTAAAGAAATGATTTTACCATCTTTGTTTTTTATGACGAAATCGAATTTCCGTTTGTGTTTCTGTCGCTTGGGTTTGCTGTCAAGAACTTCGACCTTGTTATAATGGAACGTTTCAAATTCTACAATACCTGATTTTACAGGTAATGAATTTATTTTTAAGGCAAGAAATTTGCGCATTTCTTTTAAGGTTTTTCTGAAGTCGTTCGTGTTCTCTTTATTTTTCATCCCAGATGTTTTGATTTTCAATAATGTCTTGTCTTGTGCCTTCGTCTGTATCCATTAAGACTTCAATTATTTTTCTATTTGTAGTAAATTCTACCATTATGGATATTATAGTTTCCTGATTCGCCTCATAAAGTGCTATTTTAACTTGTTCTCTTATTTCTTCGAGAGTACTACCTGCTGTATGTGTTCAAACCAATTTGGACTTATCATTGTTTGCGATTTTATAATGTTGCATAACTTATATATATGCTATACAAACCTTTGCATATACACCCAATTTTGGATAGATTGGCGAAGGTTTATATCAGATATCTAAATATACATTTTTTAATTGTATTTTAAAATTTACTTTTATCTATCATCCTTAATTTTTTCTATCCCACGAAATAAACATTTTAAGCATTGTTTTTTGATCGAAAAGAAATGGCAGTATGGTCATTTAGCTATTATTCTGTTTTTATGATTGTTAATTATCATTTTATTATTTATTCTTTTTACAAATTCAATATCGGGTTTTCGATTATTTAAAATACTATTTGCCTCAACAGATATAACTAGCCCCTGAATTTCTCTCACGCTATAATTATTTTGGTCGGAAATATAATTTATGATTTCTAAACTAAAATTTATCTTTTCTGATTTTAGTAAATTTTTAATAATTATTTCTTTTTCCATTTTAGTTGGTCTAGTGAGATGTATTTCATTTTTTACTATCGGGATTTTTTTTCCTTGATTATAGGTGAAAATTATTTTGGTTTTTATATCTTTTAAAACATCAAAAAACTGATTAAAAAATATTTTGTTGGATGTCTCATAAAAACTGTCGATAAGTATCAAAGATTTACTATTTAAGAAATCAGTATTAAACACCGTCAATTCATTTATTGAAGAATTATTGTAAGCTAATCTTTCAAAACTTGAATAAAATGTTTCCTTTGTTCTATCTTTTTTCTCAATCTCGTTTAATATGGCTAATGCAAGATGAGTTGCACCATTGCCAATTGAACTGGAGATACCCAATACATTATAGCTTGTTTGTTTAAGGGCAAACTCAATTGCTGTTGATTTTGCTGCTTGATTTGAATCTATTGCAATGAAGTTGTCGAAATTGGCAGAAGATTTGGCCGAATAATTTGATGAGTATTGATTTATCATTTTTGTCTGTTATTAAGTTTGTTTTATTCTATTCTTTACTTTCCCATAAATTTTGCCAGGAGCTTACACTTAAAGCCTTTGTTGATTTTAAGGCAGGGTTATGATGTTTGCACGTAGTCAATTTACGTTACTATCGTACTCTCCATTTGCTTTCTAATCCCATAAAATCTTCTAAATGATACACAGTGTTAGAATAAAAAAAAAGAATAGTCCGGTCGTCAACAATTGTATATTTTTTTCTTTTTTCAACCGGTAACCTTTTTATGTCAGGAAAATATTTTAATGGGACAATAATTACACGACCATCTTCAAGTTTTAATGATATTTTTCCAACTGTATCGAAATTTATTTTTTTGATACAAATTTTGATGTTTTTAATTGTTGATGCCATTTATTTTGATTTTATTGTCGTTATTTTTTACCATTTTAACCTAATTAATTATCCATCATCTTAATTATTTTTTTCTATCCCACGAAATAAACATTTTAAGCATTGTTTTTTGATCGAAAAGAAATGGCTTTGCTTTTTCCATTAGCTTTAAATATAAATGATCAGTTTTTCCTCTTACCTGACAAACAAAATTAAAATAGCCAATTAGTTTGTTAACATATTTTAATTGTTGTGAATATGTTGCAGGTTGTCTTAAATTAAAATGTTTTCCCGTAGCAGCTTCAACACCATTTGTTAAAGCATCGTGTTGCATGGCTCTAATTTTTTTTAATAATTTTCTTTCGATATTTACTTTATTATTTACAGTTAGGCCCGTAACTTTTTGAGAACGATTTGAAGCGGTTAAATGTACTTTTTTGTCATTCACTTCAAAGCTATGTTTTCTAATTATAAAATATATGTCTGAAATTTGTTCATTAACAAATTTAAAATTAGAAGAAAAAGTTAAATCATCGGCATATCTACTAAATGATATATTGTTATCATGGCAATACTTAATAATTTCTGAGTCAAATTCTAAACAAATAAAATTAGAAATTACAGGCGATGTTGGTGCCCCGATTGGTAATTTAGCCTGATAACTAGTTAAAAGAGTTAATGCATTAGCAACGCTATTATTAAAATTAAATAATGGAGAAATAAATAAACGTTTTATTCTATTAGCTGATATGGAAGGGAAAAAGTTTTTTAAATCAATATTTAGTAAATGTTTTTTTTGGATATGCACATTGGCATTAGAAACAATGTTATTATAAGATTCTAAATATTTGGGATGTATTATAAATCCATGAATTTCTTTTGGTTTAATACTCAAGTAATAGGCCTGCAGGTAATGATTTAAATAACGTTGAATATCTTTCAATTGTAAATCAGGTTCCAAAATTTCTCTAGCGCCACCTTTTTTCTTTTGAATAAAAAATCTTTTATAATTACAATTGTTTATTTGATTTTCTAAATCTAGAAAAGACATTCCAAAAAAATTACATAAATCATGTGGACTTTGAATGGCTAAAAATTGAATAGTATTTAACTCATGCCTTTTAATCAATGATAAATCTTCTGATAATTTAACTGATCGCTTTATGTTTCTGATCGAAAGTTCTTTTCGATGAACTTCAACTAAATCATGTATGTCTTTAATTAGTTTCATAAAAAAATGAGCCGTTGCTATTATCTTAAATCATATTGAATGTTATGCGAAGCGGAACGCAGTGAGCATTCGAATAACATTCGAAGACCCAATGGTCCCACTAAATCATGGGTTGCAGGAACACAACCACCAAGTCTATAATTCGACCTCATAATATCAATGCAACGGCTCAATGTTAGGTTAAAATGGGTTTTCTATATCATTTAATTTATCTGGATTAAAATCGAAATCTAATTTATTATAATTGGTCTCATTGATTAATAAAAAGTTTTTGTCGTGATACAGTTTTATATTATTTAAAATTCCATTTCTATTTTTTGCTATTTGCAATTCTATTAAGCCTGAAGTACTTTCTCCTTCTTCTCCTATATTTATTCCATAATATTCGGGCCGATAAATAAATATTACTTTATCAGCATCTTGTTCTATTGCACCACTATCTCTTAAATCAGATAATTTTGGGTTGTGCGCTCCACCTGGTCGAAGTTCTACCGAACGGTTTAATTGACTGCTCACTATAACACAAACGTTGTTTTCTTTAGCAATTTTTTTTAATTCTCTACTGATGTAACTGACTTCAGTTTCTCTGTTACGTTTATAATTAAAAGAACCCATCAAT
>Ga0209597_1000747_pt1 | contig 21124 bp, 36 predicted proteins | sample M_140625_MF_Meta_FD_187316 | JGI IMG/M metagenome (GOLD analysis project Ga0209597, IMG submission 187316) | Freshwater microbial communities from Lake Montjoie, Canada to study carbon cycling - M_140625_MF_MetaG (SPAdes) (version 2) | ecosystem: Environmental > Aquatic > Freshwater > Lake... | reverse complement strand
GCGCCCAGGCTATCTGTGGGAATGATTCGTCCCGTGTAAGCGTCTTGCCCGTTAAGCCCCCCCCCATGTGCGCCCCGTCGCTTAGTGTTCCAACGATTTCTGGTAGTTCTGGTTTCATGTTTTCAATAGTTGCCACCGCGTGCCTGTCTAATTTTGTTAAAGTGTAAGAAAGCCCCCCCCGGAATATCCTTTACCGCTGCATCCAGCGGTGTCGGCTCGGTCAATCATGTTGGCTTGCAATGCAAATGCCTGTTTCATTTTGTAATAATTGTCTGGTCGTTACTTGTTCCCAAAGTCAGCGATTGCTCATTGCTGATTAATGCTCCTTTGCCCCCCCCCGTCGCATCCAGAACGCATACGGATGGCAACTGCTGGTAGTTCTGGTTTCATGTTTTCCACAATCAACCTTTCGCAATGCTGCTTATCCCCGCGGTCATGCATATTCTTTGCATCTACTGTTGAAACATCGGCACATAAGTGTCGTTGTCCAAGTCCATCCGCCCCACTCCGCCCCTGCTGCCCAATGGTTTGGCCAACGGGGACATAGTTGCATTGGTCAACTTTTCCTGCCCCCCCCCCTGCATTACATTTGCTGATGGTGTTGCCACATTCTGCAATGCCATCTTGAGCGCGTCCGGCAGCGTCTTTCCGCGCTTCTCGGACCGGCGCAGGATCCCCGCGCAGGCTTTCGCGCTCAAATAAAACCGCCGCGGCACGTTGCCATTGTCTTCCAATATGTCCGACAACAAACACACGTTTGCGGCGCTGGGCCAGTCCGAAGTATTGAGCGTCAAGAACGCGGTAGCCGAACCCATACCCGAGCTGCCCCAGCCCTCCAAGGAAGGCTCCAAAAGCCCCTGTTTTGTCGGACAGAACTCCGGGGACATTCTCCCAGACCACCCATCGGGGCTGATACTGTTCAACGATTGAAAGAAATGTGAGCGTGAGGTTGCCTCTAGGGTCAGCAAGTCCAGCGCGAAGTCCCGCGACGGAGAATGCCTGGCAGGGTGTTCCACCGACGAGAACATCAAGGTCATGTTTTGGCCATTCATGGTGTTTAGTCATGTCCCCATAATTGGGAACGGTTGGGTAGTGATGGTTTAATAAACTGCATGGGAACGGTTCAATTTCGGACACGAATTGGCATTGCCATCCGAGCGAATGCCAAGCCACGCTGGCCGCTTCAATTCCAGAACATATGGAGCCATATTTCATTTTGTTTTTGTCAGCAATTCAGCCAGCTCACCCTTGGGTTTCAAATCTCAATCCCTTTAATTTTTGCCAAAGCGGAGACACGCTTTTGCCACGCTGCCATGATGAGAAAATCATCATAATAAATATTCGCGTATTCTTCATCCCTGCCGAGAATTTCAGCATATTCAGTACATTGTTCGGTGTTAAAAGTTTTTGCCACCAGCCAGCACAGGTGCAAGAGTTCGGTGTCGCGTACTTCCCATCCACGGCATTCGCGTAAACATTTTTCGCTGGAATTTGACCAGTGCAATTCTATCCCGTCCAATGTGATGTATAAATCATCAGGCAGCATCTTTGCCAATGCCGCTTTAAGGTGTTTGTCGGTGTAGTTCATATTTATCCTGCATTCAACCTACCGAAATTAAAGCCGAATCGAGGTAAGCCCTTGTCGAGAGGACGTCGTCTTACGGGACGGGGCGAAGCGCCATTTCCCTCGATTCAACAAAATTGCCTCGTTTTGAGCGGTAAGATCGGGTGCTTTCATGCTGCAATTCCCTCCAGCATAGGCGTCTCATTTCTGCGCCCTTCAATAAACCGCTCCAGTGCTGGCACCTTGTCAGGTCGTGATGGATCGCGAAACCATCCAGTTCCATCTACCGATTCACACCCAAGCCTTTCACAGCTTTCAATCATCTGCGGTGCGTTTACGCGGGCGCAATGGACACGGGGAAAGTTTTCTGTCCACATTTTCAAGTTTGGGAACTTCCACCCATCGCTACCGCCTACAAAAATCACATCGGCATCGTCTGGAACATCATCTGGCATCATGCCGTCTTGGACACAAAACGCCACCGGCCAGCCCAGGTCTTTGATTTCGTCACGATATATTGGCCAGTTAGCAATGGTCGCATCGCGGTTGGCTACCACGTCTGGCACAGCCGCCCATAGCGGGGTCAGGCGCGTCATCCGTATCCATTTAAGCATTCCGCGCCACGCCTCCACATCCCATGGCTTTTGGTCACGCCAAGCAGTAAATGCGTCGTTATCCAGAACAAATGGCATCCATTTGTCCACCGGGACTTTCTTCCCATACGATGGGCCAATCAACACACCAACACTGCCGGGATACTTGCCAGCCCAGAAGTGCCAAATGCGATTCGCTTGTCCCATTATCAACATCATGCTGCTGGGCAATATTGTGAGTGATTGTTCAACTCGCCCGCACAACCGGGGCAGTTTTGGATCAGTGCATTGGTCAGCTTTTCGCAGGCCGGGCATTTTCCGCATGGTTTTGATCCGCCTCGATAGCACGACCAAATTTCATGGATTGGAACGCCTAATTCCTGAGCCATACCGCCTATCCAAGTTTTGGAGCGGTTCAGATATGGGGCACAGATTTCAATGTCGTAGCCAGCCGCCTTTACGGCTTGATTCATGGCGTCTAAAAACGGTTGTCGGCAGTCTGTGAAGTAGCTAGCGTCGTCGGAATTACAGCCAATCGTCACCGTATCTGCGCCAGCTTCAACAGCCTTATTCACCGCGATGCTCAAAAAGATCGCATTGCGATTTGGAACGATCCAACTTTCATCTGTCAACCCATTCAAGGCAGGCAGTTCCATGGTTGTGTAAAGAACGCCAAGTCGCCCGCAATGGCCTTTCGCAAAGAGCAATTCCTGCACATGGCGCTGTTTGTAATCGAAAAGCACGCAGTGGACGCTGTGGCCTTGTGCCTGCAAATCATAAAGCATTGTCACGGAGTCAAGCCCTCCTGACAGTAGGTGGATTATTGTTTTTGGTATCATATTTTATTTTGTTCTTCCCTAAATTCAGCCAGCTCTGCTTTTAGCTTTCCAATCTCCAGCTTGGCTTTTTGTAATTCCGCGCAGGTTGGAATCAGCCCGTTGTGTTCGACGTAATCAACTCCGCAGGACGGGCAAAAATGTTCACCGCTCATATCAATAGTTTACCTTACAATTTGAACAGTCCTCGGCCCCGCACAACCCATCCGAACACCGCCAGCGCCGGGCATACGCCATCTCCGCCGCCGTCTCTTCCTGGTACTCCGCCGCAGCGTCGAGCTGCTCGTCGTTGATGGGTTCGTCGGGCATAATCAGAACGGAACGTCGTCGTTTTGTTTTTCTGTTTCCACCACCTGCTTCATGGCCGCAAACTTGGCCGGAGCTTCAGCCGGTTGGATATAGCCGCCGGACTCTTGCTGACCCGGCTCCCATTCATCCACCGCCATGTAATGGGTGGCGTATTGTTTCCCTTGGGCACTTACCTTCGGAGCCTTGAGGCGGATGATTTCTAGCTTTACGCGATCCTTTTTAATGTTCTGCTTGAGTTGATCTATCAGACTATCCAATCCGTTTGCAGGTATGGACACGCTTAACTTGCTCCCGCCGTTGTCGAACTGGACTTCGTTGATGAATACGCCGTTGATGAACTTTTTTTCTTTCATAGTTGGTTACTTGATTCGGATACCTTTGCACTTTCCGCCGGTTGGACTTTTCACATCGTCCCGCACATACAGGACAATCTCTTTGCCAGCCCATGCTTTCGTGTCAGGGCCAAACCGAGCGGAAAGGGTTTTGCGATTAGTCGCGTTGAGGACGAGCTGCCGGGGCTTGCCTGCGAACTTCAGCGAGAATAGCTTGGGCTGCTTGCGGCCGTCCTGCATGACGACGTCGCGGTGGACCATGACGCACTCGATGGTGTAGGAAGTCTCTAGTCCGTCCAGATCTTCACTGGCCAGCCAGGGTGAGGTCCGCATGGCCCCGCTGCGGCCCTCAAAGGGTGTTGATGATTCGTTCATAATTTTAAATTTATTTCTTGCTGTTAACCGCCCGCGAGTCTCGTAGTTGCCTTGCCTTGCCGGGCCACGCCGGGCCGTGCCGAGCCGGGCCTCGCCGCGCCCTGCCGCGGAAAATTCATGGGATCAGGTCGTGATTTGTTTCTTCCTCCGCCTCCACCGCACCGATCAACTCCATCCCCGTCGTATCGCTGTAAGCCCACGTCGGCAGATCAATCTCGCCAATGTCCGCGCCGGAATAGTCCTTCCAGATGCCGGACTTCTGGCACTCGGCCAGATCCTGCAACATGGAGTTCACCTCCACGCCGCCCAGCTCGATGGCCTGCGGCGCCAGCCGGCGGACGTTGATCAGCGGCACCGGCCCCTTCTCAATTGCCACAAACACAAAGTCCTCCGCCTTCAGCCCATTCTGTTTGCACAGCTCCAAGTAAAGCCACGCCTGACGGTGATAGCCGAAGCTCGATATGGACTTGGAAAACCCCTTGTTGCTTGCGTCCATCGTCGTCTTGATGTCCACGATGCGGCCGCCGCCGATCCAGTCCGCTCGGCCCTTGATGCCAATGCCTGTCCAATGATCGCCGAACAGGGATACCTCGGACTTGCCATTGGTAAAGAGAGTCGAGGCCAGCGAATGTTTCAGGAGCGCGCCCGCCGTGCGCTGGAGCGAATCCGATTCGCCCTGGCTGATGATGGGCAAGTCCAGATGCTCCTCGCGCCACGCCTTACCATCCTTTGACGCGAACGACATGCCCTCCGGCTTTGTGTGATACGCCGCCTTGCCGTCTAGGATTAGACTATGCAGCAGCGTCCCGTACTGCATCGCCGGGGTCTGTTCCCGTTCCACCGCGTTGAGGATGTGCTTGGCGTAATACCACGCCGGGCACTTGCGGAAGTCGTCCAGGGCAGACTTGCTCACGCTTGGCAGCGCGCGGTACTGCTCCGCCGGCATATCAAAGACAACCCGGGCGCTCATTGTTGCTCCTTGGCGTCGAGTTTTTGCCGCAGCGAGTTGGCGAGGTTCTCCGCCTCCAAAAGCCGCTGCCTCAGCCGGTTGATGGGGCTCAACTTCTCCCTTTCCGCAACCAGTTCCGCGAGCGATGTGGCGGTGATCATTTCATCCGCTTTCGAGTCCCACAGTTGGAACTCGAGGGTGCGCTGGCCGTTAACGTGCCGCGTCACTTCAATGTAAAGCCTTCCAAAGGCATCGCTGGGGCAGAGTTCGTTTAAAGTGGGTTCAAATATTTCGAGCAGTTGTTTGTTTGTTTGCATAGTTAATAGGATTCGAGTTTAAAAGTTGATGCCGCCCACACCCGAGCCGACAGGCCCGAGATATTCTTGCGCCGCCGGCCGGTGGGATGGATTTCGCGCAGCCGGAACAGCTCCGAGAAGCGCGGACGGATGGCCAGCACCGTCTCGCCCAGCGCCGCCGCCGCCTCGTCCGCCGTGCAGTCCCCGCGCTTCACCAGTTCCAAGCAGCGGTTGCGCAACGCCTGGGCGGAAGGCGCAATGCAAATCGCGGCCTCCAGACTGGTGTCGGCGCCTTGATGGCCGGGCAAGCTGGGATAGTTCATGGGATTAAATAGGCCGGACGGCCGCAGTTAGTTCCCCAAAGTGGAGTCCATTGGTAACCGCGACCGACCGCGCCACCTCCTTGGCAGTGGACGAAGATGAAATTCCAGCCGACGCGGCAAGCCCCGGCGCCGAAAAGCGAGCCCCGGTATAATCCGCGCCATCATCCGGTTTTACCGGCGACGGTATTACTCGGCTGGAAAATTGAGGATCGCCGTGGTCCACGGACTCACACCCCTGATAAGCGAGGACCAAGAGGATGAAAACCACGACGATGATGAAGAACGTGCGGATCTGTTCATAGCGGTCCCGATGCTTGTAGTGGGACATGAACTGCGGATCTGAGACCAAATACATAGGCAGACGAGTCCGGTCCACTTTCATCCAGGCTTTTTTAGAGGAATCAATTTTCATAGTTTTTTGGGTTGGTAAAAACTGACGCGGCCGTAATGAGCTACGCGGGTGCAGTGGCGGAAATAGGCGTCATCCAGCTTGTCCCCGCCGAAGTAGAGCGTCCCCGCCGGCACCAGGTGAGACGTGGCGCTGACCGCGAACGCCTTGCGCGCCTTTGCCCACGTCGCCGGGCTGGCCTTATCCACCACCGGGTTGTGTAGCCCGTAGACGCCCCGCAGCGAGCCATACGTCGCCACCCGCTCCCGGATCACCTCCGCCACCGCCGTCTGAGTCTGAATCGATTCACCGCCCGCCTCTCCAATCAGCGCCCGAATCATCTGGTCCTGCGTCACGGCGGCAGAGCAGGGGAGAGCTAACAGAATTAAGAGCAATGTGGTTTTCATTGGTTTTGGAATTTTTCAATCCACTCCGACTTGATGATGATTTTGCGGCCTATGCGGTAATGCTTGAGAACTGGGTATCCATGAACTCGGCCACGGATAAGGTTCAGCACGGTTTCGTAACAGCACCCCAGAGCGACCGCTGCCTGCCGGACCGTGAGAAGGGAGGTTTGGTTGTTAGTGGTCATTTGGAATTGCGCTTAGAGGTGTGCACACCCTTGGGACAAAAAAAATCACTCAGGATGTGACGCGCCTGCTTGGAGACGTCGCGGTGTTCCTGAGCGGCCTTTTGTTCCAGCGCCGCCCACAGTTCAGTGGGGATTCTGAGTCCGAGAATTTTTGATTGGCTGCGTTTCATTTCTGCGAGGATGGCATGGGTGTGCACACCCGTCAACAAAAATAATAAATATTTATTTAGGTTAACTAAATTAATACACGGCAGCAGTTTAGAACATATGATTATTAACATATTTGACAGCTTAAGGTTATGAGTTAGATTGTGTTTCTATGGCGAACCAAAGACATAAAGATAAGAAGAGCCTGACAATGTGGGTTCACAAGTCAGTCCGCGAAGGGCTTGAGAAAATGGGTAAGGAGCAGGGAAAGCCCGCGTCACAGGTGGCCATTGATATTCTGTCCTTCTATGTGCTTGGAACCAAGCCGGTCGCCAAGCCGGCGGCTAAGAAAGGAAAGGTGTGGGAATCTAAGAATCTCTTTGAACAGGCGAAGCGGCAGGACGTTTCAGATCGCATTCGATCTGGCGAGCCCACTTCCTCAGTAGCTTCGTAAGCCGGAGCAGGTCTTCGGGAGAGTTTTCAGCGATTAATTTTTTGACGCTGGTGTCCATCCGTTCCTTTTCGTCGTTGTTTCTGTTGAGCATAAAGGCGCGGGTCAGTGAGCCCCTAACTGGCCTACGACAGCCATAAAGAAACACACCAACCCGTGCCGATTAGCGCGGTAAGTTTCAAGAGTGTTTCTTATCCGAGGTCGTAGTTCGTTAGGGACACTCTTTCCGCTTCTGCAAATATGCCCTCATTTAAATCATACGGCAACCCCATTCAAAAACCTCCCAGCCAGCCCCTGGTTGTGACCTTCAGATTATTAGTCTGAAGGCCTAGCTTCAGGAAAAATGGGTTCAACAAGGATTCAACGCTTTTGTAAGCCATTGATTTGCAAGGGCAATGTTTAGGCTCATAACCTGAAGGTCGTTGGTTCAAATCCAGCCCCCGCAACCATACCGAAAGCCGCATAAACACAATGTTTATGCGGCTTTTCTTTTGAACGGATGACTCCAAAAGCTTCGGGATGGAAATGCACGAAAAAGGCTGTATACACCTCGGAGAGTTCAACAAGAGTTCAACAGATTATTGACAGGTTTGGGGTATGTGGCACGGTTTGCTTATGAAGTTCACACGATTCACAAAAATCACTTCTCACGAATCCAACGTGAGAGGGGATATTCTTTGGTATGTCTGCACCCCAAAGGATCTCCTGGTGGATGGCGAATCGCGCCGGCGGTTCTTTAAAAGTAAAAAGGAGGCGGACGCCCATGCGAGAAAATTAACAGCCAAACGCCAGTCTCCATCGGAATCGGACTGGCAGAGCCGCACGCCATCTGAACGGGCTTACGTTTTGCTCGCAATTAAGGAGTACGGGTTCGATTGGCTGGAGGAAGCCATCCGCCTGCATCGAGGCAAGGAGGTGGAGTCCAAAAAGACGGCTAAGGATCTGGCAGCTGAGTGCGTGGAGTCCAAGAGGCAGGCGGGCATACGTCCTAACAGCGTCGCCAGCCTGCGCTGCTCGCTGGACTCGTTTGCCAACGCAATGAAGTTCAAGCCGGCGTCGGCTATCACCGCAAAGGATGTGGAGACGTGGATGCTGTCCTACGATTGGAAGCCCAAGACGAAACTGGGCCGGCTGAAGGATGTGTCTTCCATGTTCGCCTGGGCGCAGCGCCGGGGGGATCTTACGAATAACCCGTGCTTGGGTGTGACGCCGCCGAGGGTGCCGTTCAAGGATGTGGCGGTGCTTTCCGTGGATGACGTTCAGAAGCTGCTGGCGGCCTGTCTGAAGATTGATGCTCCGCTGCTGGGCTATGTGTGCCCGATTCTGTTTGGCGGTCTGCGCGAGGCCGAGAGCCGCCGGGCGAAGCCGGAGGATTTCAACGATGGCATGATCACATTGAGCGGGGATCAGCTCAAGCTGAACGAGCGTCGGGTGGTTCCCATAAATGAAACGCTGGCGGCGTGGATGAAGGCGGGCGCCATTCTGGGTGGAACCAATATCACGAAACGGCTTGCGGCTGTCCGGACGCTGTCCGGTGTGCCGTGGCCATCTAACTGCCTACGCCATTCGTTCTGCTCATATGCTTTGGGCGGTGGGATGTCTTTTGAGGATGTGGCCCGAGCTGCCAATAACTCGCCGGCCATGTTGAATAAGCACTACCTGGGCGTGGTTACGCGGGCGGAGGCGGAACGGTTCTGGGCGCTCCGGCCTTAGTAAATGAATAACTGCATTTGGTCACGAAACAGATTTCGTTACCAAATTCGGGTAGCTGCACCCCGAATTTCGGGGAGCTGCATGTTCATGCGATGCTTCCTGTTCACGTATTCGTGAACGCGTGAACGCTTGACGCTCCGGCCTTAGTCCTCGTCGCGGGGCGGTATGGCGCAGCGTTTCTCGGCCATCTGCTCAATCTCCAGTTCGCTGATCTTGTTCCCCAGCATCCACTGGCGCTCGATGATGGCCTGCGCGTGGATTGGACTGGAATTGCTGAAGATGGTGGGGACGCCTTCCAGCACCAGGGCGTATGGGATGCCCAGCTCGTCCAGGGGGTGGAGGGTGCGGCCGAGGAGGTCGGCGGTGACCTTGGTCTTGTTGGGTTTTGTCATGGTTTTGTTTTACTGAATTGAGCTTGTTTCACTGCCCAGTAAGAACGGCAACAATGGGTAAATCACAGAGGCGGTCCAGATGGCTGATGAATCTCATCCAGATAACGCTTGTGCCCTCACAATCGCTAGCAACATAGAGCCGAATCACAGCCATATTGCCAACGCGCAATGCCCCTCTTGGAGACATTGGTTGCCAAAAGTAAACCTAGCTGCACCGCTGACGCTGTTCTGCTTTGCGGTACACAAGACACCAAGAAACAGCAAAATTGATGTCGACTAGGTAAATTGTCACCGGTTGCCAGCCTTTCGGTAAGCCGGGATGGGGCGTCCTGCGCCGCGCTTCCACACGCGCTCGACTTGCCCGGCTGCGATGAGCTTTAGGATTTTTGCGGCGGCGGTGCTGCGAGCGATGCCGGCGGCTGCGGCGATCTCTTGCATGGTCTGGGCTTTGTCGTCAAATACCAGGGCGGGGATGAGCTGGCTGGTAAGCAGGGCGGCAATGGCGTTGGTCTTTTTCACAGGGGCAGCCTCCATTCCTTTTGACCCTGCGGCTGGACGTGCAGCCAGCATACGGTCTCGTCATTGGTATATTCGCCCCAGACGAAACCGGCGGCCCAGCTCAGGGTGGAGCGGCGCGCTCCGGCGTAACTCATCTTGGAAACGTCGCAGAGGCTTCCGACGCAGTAGGCGGTGGAGGCTTGGCCAGTACGGCCGGTGTACATACCGGCGCGATGGGCGTGGGCTACGATAGCATTGCCATGGCTCTCGGCGGTATCGCGCAGAAAGCTGTCGCTGTAAAGGTATCCGTGGCCGAGGGAATAGTTTCCGAGCTTGCGCCATGACCGGATGCCCCAGTCCTCGACGTATTCGGCTCGGAGTGATTTGGCATTGGCGCGGAGGGTTTCCACAATCGACGATGCGCACTTGGAGACGATGGCATTGTGGTGTGACATCAGATTCCACAATCTGGCCTCGTGGTTGCCGTTGAAGATAAGCGTGGGCCGCAGGGCTTTCAGAAACTCAATCCCAGCTTCGATGTCGGGCGCGATAGGTTCGGACTCATCGTTGCTTCCTTTTGCTCCGGATCTAAACGCAGCGGTGTCAATCGCGTCGCCCAGGTGAATGGTAGTGGCGGGCTTCCATTGGTCGCGGAAGCGGAGGACGGCGTGGGCGGCGACGGGGTCGATGAGGTTCCCGTGAGAGCAGCCGACGGCGAGGAACTTTTTCCACTTGCGGGTGATGTTCATTTTTTCGAAGCGTCAGCGGCCATGCCGGTGGTCACCGCCGCCAGATCTCGGGCCAGATGGGCGATGCTGTTCCGGTCCAGCTTCGGCTTTTCAAACTCTTTCTGAAGCTGGGCCAGTTTCTTTTTTGCTCGTGTTTCCAAGTTCATGTTGTTTTTGATCGGTTTCCGCAAATTGAAGATAGGCCCGGGCGTCCAGGTAATTGTCGGCGTGGAATACCCTGGCGCTGCGGTTGAGCTTTAACGTGACCATCATCAGCTCCACAAGCCAGTCTGGCAGTGGATGTGAAAGGGTCATCCCGTAATGCTGCTGGATTAGGGCGGTCCAGCTCAGTCCGATGTTCTCGTGGCTAAGGCGGGGGTCGCCGTAGACCTTGCCGCGCTCGGCAATGATGTCTGCTATTTGCTGCGTCATATGTATTGGCGGGCGGCCGGAAACATGACAAAACCGGCCGCCCGCTTGCGGAGTCGCGGAAACGTTTTACCGCGACTAAATTGTTTTGGCATCCGGCGCTAGCTTTTCAAAGCTGTCGTCCAGGATCTGCATCTTCAGGTCGTACCAGTCGGCGGCGGTGGGGTCGGGCTTGCTGAAGATGGCGCTGAGTTCCTCTTGTAGGATGGGGCGCAGTTTGATGGCCTGTTCGACGAGGCCGATGATGAGGGCGATGGTGGCGGGTGTCATATTTTGACTCCAAAGGAACGCAGCAGGGCAAGGAGATCCTCGACGGTGCCGGACATATTCAGGGTGGCGGTCTGAAAGGCGGCGCTGGCGATGTGGTTGGTGCCGCCGGTGGAGGCGTACACGGCGCCGGCATCACAGGCGAGGGCGGCGGCGAACTGGTACTTCTCGTAGGCGTGCTTGACGGCGAGGTTCTGTGCCACCGTGGTGTGGCCGGTCTTGGCGAACTGGTTGTAGGCTACCAGGGCGGTCTCCACGCTGACCTTGACGGTGCTGGTGGCGACGTAGGCGGTGCGCTGGGGGGTGTAATGGCAGCCCGTGGAGAAGGTGAGGCAGGCGCCCAGGGCGAGCAGCAATGTGGCGAGTGGGAATCTCATTTAGGTTGGTTGGTGCCGAACCAGATGCCGGCGAGCGTGCCCTTGATTCCGCGTCCGTTGTACAGGGCGTAGAGTCCCCGGGTGATGAAGGGGGAAAGGGAGATGAGGATGAGGACCATGGGTTTGAATTTGTCCGGCACGATGTTGATGAGTGATTCCATAGAGTTCAGCGGTTCCATTTTTTGAGGACGGAGGCGATAGTACAGACGGCGGCGCAGAAACCGGCGAGTCCGCAGGCGAGGCTGATCCACTCGTTGGAAGCGTGCAGGGTGACGGACCCAAAAAATCCCACGCCCGAGGCTGCGGTGCCGGCGGTATGTTTGACGATGTCGTCCATACCTATTTCAATTTGATGGCCACGATGAACTTGCCGTCCTGCTCATAGAGGTAGACGGAGGACAGGTTAGTGGTGGTGATGGGGACGCTGGCCGAGATGCCGCCGGCCTGCACCGCGGCAATGATGCCTGCCATTTGCTCGGGCGAGAGCGTAATGGGATCCACCGTGGTGACGGTCTGGGTGGTCACGGTAATGGACGGAAGCGGCTGCGGTTCGGCTGGCTCCGTTAATGCTGATTTAACAACAGGCGTGGATGGCTTTGGCAAAACTGGCTCAATTATAGGTTGAATTAATTCAACAACAATATTTGTAGACGTGTTTTGTGCGTAAAGGTTTAAAGCTGCAAAGAAAAAAAGAATAGTAACAAATTTCATAATATTTATCTATAAACGTAAACTTCAATAAACCGATTGTTAAATTGGCCGTCAGTAAATCCGCCAACATTAATATAAGCACCGCCAGTTCCGTAACCGCCAGTTGCGCTGTTGCTTACCGCTATAGCATCTCCAGCGTTTAGATTGTAATTTGCGCCAACTTGAATATTAACAATAGTTTTTCCAATCGGAAAATTAGTAAAATAATTATTAGTGCAAAAAGCTCTGTAATTTCCAGCAGCTTGTCTTATCCAGGTTACGTTTGTCATTGATTGATACAATACGTTTGGCGCAGGGGCGGCAGTTCCTGTTTGAGCAACAGTAGCACGATAAATATATACAGCCGGATTAGTTGGAATAAATCCCACATTATTAACTACGCTAGGCGCAAAATCATTAGTGGAAATTAGATTTGTTATTGCGCCAGTTATTACACCGTTAGTCAGGCCCACTCCGCCAACCTTGCCATTGCCATTCACGTCCAGCGCGGTCTGTGCGCCGACGGCAAGGCCGGTAAAGGTTCCCGTTCCGCTGACATCCAGCGCAGTGGCGGGATTGGTTTTTCCGATACCAAAGTTTCCACCAGAGCGTTGAACAAACGAATTGCCAATAAACCCATCAAAATAGAATGAGTTGTTGTTTGTGCTGAAAATTCCTTTTGCAACGGTAATATCTCCAGCAGCACCATTTCCGATTGTCCCATTTACGTCCAATGTCCAAACAGGCAGCAAAACATTTACTCCCAATGTTTTTGCATAAACTCTTCCGGGAGGGGTTGGGTTAAATCCCGCATTCACTTCAAATAAAGTTCCGGCAAAATTGGTGACAATAAGTCCACCAAGGGTAGGACTGGCTCCGTTGGTGACGGCTGCGGCGATGGTGACAAGCTGGCCTGCGGTAAGGTTGGTGACGCCGGACGATGCGAATGCCGAGGCGTTGCTGTAGGCGGCAGATCCGAGTCCATTGGTTATGGAGGCAGTGACGTAAGCCGAAGGGTTGGATGCCAGGTAAAAGGCCGACGCATTGCTGTAAGCGGCAGATCCGAGTCCATTGGTTATGGATGCAGTAACGTAGGCTGACGGGTTGGATGCTAGGTAAAAGGCTGAGGCGTTGCTGTAGGCGGCCGTGCCGAGGCCGGTCACGTTGGTGGCGTAGATGGTGGAGGAGCCGGCGGCATTGATGGCAATGGAAGCGCCATTGGTGACGAAGGTGATGTTGGTGCCGGGGGTCAGCGCCTTTGAGAACCGGGCATCGCTGGCGGCCATGCTGTAGGCTAAGGATCCATTTAGGAGATTGGTGCTGATAACCGTGTAGGCGCTGGCATTGACATTCCCGGTGACGTTGGTTCCGAACCAGTTGGTGAGCTGCCCGATGCTGCCGCCATTGGCGTCTTGCAGGATGACGCGGTAGCTGAACCCATTGTACAGGTTGGATACCGTCAGGACGCCGGCCGTGCTGGTCTGGCGGGTAATCGTGGTGGGGAATACGATGTTGGTCCCCACCAATCCGATCGGCTGGATGGGGGTAATCTGGACGCGCTTAACGGCTTGAGGCGATCCGGTGAAGTCTGAGAAGGTGTAGGTGGCGTTGACTGTTTGGCTGGAGCAGTGGAACCGGCCCGCCAGCAGAAGCACCGCGATGAGGAAACTCAGCTTTTTCATGTTCTATAATGGGCGAGGAGTCAAGTTTACCAGGTGTTGGTGGGGAGCGAGACGCGGCGCCAGAGATTTGTCTGGACAGCGATGTACAGGTAATTGGTGTCGTAGTTCATTGCCCCGGGGCTGGCCGGCCATGAGTTGGACGGGACGCTGAAGAGGCTTATGGATCTGGCCACCGATGGCGCCAGCATCACAAACCCATTGGTGACGGTGAAGTCGGCCGGAGACATGGTTGGCGTGGCCACAATTCCATCCGCCTTCAAGATGTTTGGGGCGGTGACTGTCAGGGTGACAGCAGGGTAATTGGTGGCGATGGTGAACACGTCCCCGGCAAGGGACGCTAATGCGATGAAAAGGAATGAAAAGGTGAGAGTTTTCATGGGTTAATACATTTTGGTGGGGGTTGTAAAAGGTGTGGTTGAGCAAGCGTCTGAAGGGATGGTTGTAGACCATGCGCTGTCGGTCCAAGGAATTGTCATGGCGGTGGATCCAACCAGAACAAAAGTTGCAGTGCCTGCGGAATCAATGGAAAGGTAGCTTGTTTTTAAGCCAGTGTCTTGATTGAGCTTGTGCGCCGAATCCCACATTGATGTTCCTCGGTCAAGGCATTTGACAACGGACCCCACCTTAAAGATGACGTAGACATTGCACCCTGAAACGGCAGGAGGAGTATTTGTGCTTGGAGAGTTGGTGGAGCCAGATGAAACTGAGAAGTTGTAATTGGTAGCAAGATCACTGATTCCGCTAAATGGACCTCCAGCAACAGAACCTATGATTGGAAATGTATTGGTAGTCCATGTCGCGTAATTGGTGATACTTGAAACGTATGCGACTCCCCCTGGCGGGACACTTGGCACGTTTGTTACAAAAAACATTTCAGATAAATTTCCTGTAACCGTGTATGTCAGTGCAGTAAATGAAACATTGGTTGCTGAATAAAACCTCCACGCATTAGTTGCGTATTGAGCCCAGTTCATTTTTGGCGAAAACACTTGAAGATTGCGACAGTAGCCATACGGGCCTGTGGATATATATGCATAATTTGTAATGCTAAAATTCCACCTGAAATAAGATCCAGTAAAGTTTTGAAATGTACCGATGTAATTTGTAAATGTGTTTACATTCACTGTTTTAAAAAGTGTTTTGCTAAATAAATTAGTCCATGTCGTTCCGTTTGATGATCCTTGAAAAACAAAATCAATAGGGAAATTTTCAGAAGAAAAAGAATGTTCTCCATAAAGAGAAGACACCGTAACCTGACTTGAAAATTGGTATTGAATCCAAGCGGTTTTAGTTGTGTGTGATGGCGTATATAAATCCAGAAATGTGCCTCCGCCGCTATAAGCTGTGTTGGAATACGCCAAATAAGCAGTGTTAGCGTAATAGTTATTACTTGCTGTTGCAAGTCCACTTGGGGCATTTGATGATGTCAATGTTGGAATAAGGCCGGACGAAAGATCTACTGCGTTTGTAAACAAAATATAATTTGTTCCAACCATGTTATATATTCCAGTTCCAATTCCATTGCTGACTGAAATCCCTTGCGCGACTGCCGACTGCTTGATTCCAGTGGTTCCTATAATCATTACAAACCCATCCGAGTTGGTAAGCGTCCCGGCACCCAGCGCGGGGGCAGGGTAGTATGTCCCGTTCAGATTACTGGTGGCGCCGCCCGATGTGTCCGGAGGAAGGTTGGTGATGGTATAAGACGCTATGCTGTAATACGGAGTGGTGGACGTAAGCCTGAAGGTGTTGGTCACGGTCAGGTTGGTGGCGCCTCCGTTGAAGATGGGAACGGCATTGGTGGCGCTACCTCCTCCGGCTGGCAGGTTGGAGAAGTTAAAATTCACTTTTGCAAAGGCGGCGGACAGCGTGTCGCCAATGATGACGTTATTGCTTTTCACGGTGGTGAATGCGGCATTGGTGACCAGCCCGGGGATAGTTATGACGGATCCGGTGCTGGTGGCTGTGTTGGTGACGCGGGTGGTTAGGTCGATGACTTGCAACGCCTGAGCGCCCAGGGCGATGGCAGACAGCATCAAGGTGGTCAGTGTTTTTTTCATAATAGGTTTAAGCATTTTTCAAGGTCGTTGTAAATTTCGATGGACATGGGGAACTGCACTTTTGAGGTTACAAAGTCTCCACCACTGGGATATCCAGCTAGGTTGTTTTGGAATTGATTGACAAAAGACAGTGCGTTTTTGAAGTGAGTCGGTGCCGGAGGAGTTGTCAGGGTGTCCGCGGCAGTGCTTAGTCCCATCCCCATTGCGGCATTGAAAAGCGCGGGCTGCCAGTTCGCCCAGGCTTCCACGATAACTGGCTCGCTGCACTTGTAGACAAGCTCGGTCCCTGACAGCACTGGCCAGAACACGGCGACGTCCCCAGAGTCGCGCGCGTCGGCTGGGATGCGGATGCTATAAGGCGTGGGGTCTACTCCGCCGGCGCCCATGCCATCCTCACCGCTGCCTATTCCTGAATCACCAGCGCCGGTCTCGGCGTTGAGGATGTAGATTGGAACAAAGGTTAGCGTGTTGTCTGCGTTGATGCGGTTCTGGCCAATCTGGATGGACAGCTCTATGCCGCTAGACGGGGTAATGTAGACGCCAGAGATATTTGGCAGCGGGATGCGCGTGGCTCGCAACTTGAAGATGCTGTATCCGTTCTGAGGGACGCGCTTGTTGTCTCCCCATACCGTTCCGTAGGATGAAATCTGATTGGCTGGGACATCTGCAATATTGAGGCTGAATGATTCCCTGACGATGTCGTATCCAGACCCATTAAAGTATCGGGACGGAAAATACTGGCGGGCTGGCGGGCGGTCGGTGTAGGGACTTGACGCTAAGTCTATTTCCGTTATCAGGTCAAATGGAACGTCCACGCCGGACGGAGCTTGTATTGCGTACTGAATTGAGACTCCTAAAATTCCAGACAAGTAAGAGCCCCCACCGTCGGGGTTGATTGTTACTTGGCTGTTTGTTTTTTTGATGTCGTATACGGTCGGTGTCGGATAGCCAGATGCCCTGACATAAATGGTGACAGGGGATGAAAGCGGTTCACCGTACTGAAACATGCCGCCCTTCCAGCCAAGCCTTGCGGTGCCAGATTGAACCGCGCGAATCTTTATGTTCGTGGCTCCAGCGGGGATTGATAAATCGTAGTACTGAAGCGTTCCATCCGCAGTTGCGATTTGTTGGGAAGAGGTTACCAAGCTCACCTCGGGCGAATATCCAAGGTCATAGGGCACAAAGTCTGTATCTCTCAGAACTTGGTACGGAGCCGGACGGGCTGCCATGCTGGATGAGACGGCCGTAAAAATGGGGTCGGGAATGTACTGGTCTGTGAAGCCGGGGATGTATGCCGGATTGGGAATGTACGCGGTAGCCTTCTGGCGCATGGTGCTGACGTGCGGCCCGCTGATCCACGCATTGGTCATTGCAATAATCCACCCGGGTGGGGTTGGGGATTGAGTGGCTAGAACCGATACATACGGTGGAAAGTCCTGATCCAGGTAAACGTTGAGGCCCGGCGCCGGCAAGGTCTTTGCCGTCCAGACTCCCTTGACCAAAGGACTGGAAAGAACCCACTGGGCGATTCCATACCACTGGCTGGCACCGGCTTGAATGGAGAGGTTTTCGTATCCATTGACGGTGCATTGCATTTTACGTGTAGCCGACCATGGATTGATTCCAGCGGCATCCACTGATCCGGCGACAAAGTCAAAGTCCTTGGACGCCCAAACGCTGGCACCCGAGTTGAGGCCATGATAGACCGAGCTGCCGGCAAGGTATGCGGCGGGAACGTCAAACGACATCCAGACGGAGTTTGCTCCTGATGCGGCTGAAAAACTCCAGTCTCCCGTGAAGCTGTAGATAGCATTGCAAACAAAAAATCCGGCACCGTCGTTGGCGTGGGTGAAGCTCTTGAGGGTGGTGGTTCCCGTGCAGCCGGTGGATTTCTGAATGTTTAGGGCGGCGATGGTGGGGGCTGTTACGGGATCAGATGTCAGGGTGGATGTGATTCTGAAATCAAACTCCATGTGAACCTTGACGGTTCCCGCTGCGGCGGCATTAAGGGTGACAGTAAACTTTCGAGTGGGTGACGTGAAAGATGAGACCGGTGTGGCAGCGATGGGAAGAATCGAGGATCCGATGGCGGTCTGGCCGGTGATGGTCAAGTCATCCAGCGGGACGTCGTTCTGTGCAAACCAGAAGGCGATATCTCTGAAGTAGCACGGTGAATAGGAGGCATAGCCTGTGCCGCCATCTCCGCTTCCGATAAAGACTCCATTGAGAGACTGGGCGGTAGGCAGATAGGCGTTTACCAGCGTCCTGGGGAATGTGTCTGGATCGTTTACATCCACCACCCATGGACCGCTGACGACGGCATTTTGGCTGCGATAAACTGCGGAGCCTCCTGAAATAACATTGTCGAGCAGGTTGTAAAAATCGCGACGGATGCGGTTCAGCTCCGACATCCAGTTGGTGGCGGCAATGTCAAAGCTGTACGCCGGCTGGGGATTGGTGAGAGCGCCGGAGGTGAGGTCGGAATACTCGTGCTGAGGCCATGTTCCGGCGGACACGGATGCGTTGACGATGGGCAGCAGCTTGCTGTTTGCCAGCGCGGCCAGCGCGGTGAAGTCTGCCAGTGCGATGGATTTGTTGAGAGTGACTGGCATGGGCTACATCCACGCCCCAAGGAGTCCCCCCGGAAGCTGCATCCAATAGCCGCCGCCGGTGTAGGGGGCCACATTGTAAGCCGTAGGGGCAATGCAAACGAAGGTGCCTTGATTGATGCCGGAAGAAATGACTGTCACATCGTAGAGCTTGTAGGTCACGGAAGGGGAATACTCTCCCCGGATGGCGAAGCTGCCGGCGGCGCCAGGCGGAGCGCCTCCGATTCCAAGGACTGTGCCTGCCAGAGATTGACTATTGATGCGGTAACCGACGCCAGGATTGATTTGGCAGCTCTTGGCGGATTCCAAGAGCTGATTCAGCCATGGCACCAAGGAGTGGCCGCCTGTCAGTTTTGCTGGCCACTTCATCAAATAAAGGTGTAGAGATCGTAGGACCAGAGGCCCCACTCAAATTCCTGCTGCAAATTCCATTTGCCTCCGCCGACCTGTGAAATGGTGGGGTACTTCTTCATCCATCCGTATTTCATCGTCAGCCCGTCATTGCGCGTGGGGTGAGAACTGGTTGGAAGATTGAACAAAAGGGTGCCGGGAGTTCCCTCCAGATTCTTCAGGCTGTCAGCGTAGATGATGCTGCCGACATTGGTAAGAGACTGGGCAACTGTAAAGTCGCGTCGCACCACCCGGGTGTGGCGCAATACAGGCGCAAAAATGCGGACGCTTTTGACGCCCGCCTGGCTTAGTTTGAGCAGCGTTGTGGCCGCATTGATTTGATCGGTGGTTCCTGTAAAAGCGGGCGGAGTATTAGGGCTATCAATGTAGGATAAAAGCAGCTTTTTGTTTCCGTCGGTGAGAAGGTTGACGGTGGCGTTGTCAGAATCAAGGATGTCTTTTTCGACTTGGTTGGGCTGTAGTTCCCAGACATCTGAAAGCGGGGTGTTGGGGTCGGACTGGCCGCCGGTCTGGGAATAATCATTGGTGGCTTCTAGCCGGTAGCATCCGCCGGAAAGAGGGGTGACTGACCATTCGTATCCCTTTAGAACAAGGGAGTCTCCCCGCGCCTGGGCGCTGGCCTCGTCGGTAAAGTCCTCGACGTATTTTTCGCCATACCCGGTGGCTTTTTTCCAGAAAGAGCTTTTGGGCTGAACGACGCTGAGTTGTCCTGTTTTAATGGCCATAAATTAATTTCCGGGAATGCCAAACCCGTCTCCGCCGGAGGTTATTTTTTCAAGCAGGGTGTTGGTTTTCTCGGCGGCGCTAAGTTGTTTTTTTGCTATCTGTTCAATGGCCGATGCTCCTGAATTGGCTCCAAGAAAGTTTCCCACACTGGTCAGCGAATCCATGGAGCGGAGCTGCGCCTTGGGGGCAGCAGCGGTTGGAATGGCTCCAATGGTTTCTGGTTTTTTTCTGTCTGCTATCTTTTTGGCAAGCGCATCTGCGGAGGCTTTTTTTGCTGCGTCTTGTTGGTTGGCAGTTTCTTGGACGGCCTGACCGACGCCATCCATAATTCCTCCCGAGTTTAAAGTGGATTTTTTTGCTACAGAATTAAATTTTGTATTGGCCTCGTCTTTGGTCATTTTACCTGCGTCAACTTTTTCTTTTAATTGATCGTGGTATTTCTGAAGGCGTTGATTCTGACGTGCCATTTCTTCTTTTCCAGCGACGCCCATTACATTTCCAATAAATTCAGCAAGAGCTGACTGAGACTGTCCTATGTGGTCTGCGAGATACTGCAAGGATTCAGCAAACACTAAGATTGATGGAGCAATACCAGCCATCAGCCGGACTCCAAGCTGGTCAAACTGGTCTCCAATGGCATCCAGTTGCCCGATGGTTTCCTCGGACATGACCGAACCGGAGGCGGTGGCAGCGGCTCGGCCCTCTTCAATTCCGTCGATAAAAGCGGGGACAAGGATTCCAGCTCCCCTTCCGCCTACCTGTTTGAAAGCGGATTTGATTTCATCATTGTTTCCCAGCTTTTTGAATTGGCCGGCGATGTTGTCCAGGATCTCGCTGGTGCCCTTGGTCTTCAGGTCGGACATTCCGACGCCCAGTTTTTGGAAAGCGCCCTGGGCGGCAGCGTTTCCACCCAAGGCTGCTAAGCGCGCGGCTCCAAGTTTTTCAAAAACTAAAGTCAGGTCATCCACACTGCCGCCGTTCTGCTTAAGGACGTACTGCATCTGCTGCAAGTAATCAGTCCCCACATGGAGCCGGTCTGCCAGATCGGTGATGTGCCCGGCGTAATCAATCGTCTTTTTGGTTAGCGCCACGATGGCGCCCACCGAGAAGGCGCCGGCAATGGCTGACTTGATGCCGCCCAGCCCAGAGCTGGCAAACTTACCAGCTTCCGATTGGGCCTTATTCAGACCGCGGGAAAACCCACTGCCATCCAGGGAGATTTCACCCACCAGTTTAAGTGCCACTTGAGACCTCCTGTTTTTCGATGATGGCTATTTCTTCCGGAGTCATCAACTTGATGGCGCCTTCGTTTTCGGCGTACTTGAAATAATCGGCAAAGGCCTTGGAAAGCGGCTGGGTGTCAAGGTCGTGCTGGGTCCAGCCGAGC
>Ga0209597_1000744_pt1 | contig 21178 bp, 17 predicted proteins | sample M_140625_MF_Meta_FD_187316 | JGI IMG/M metagenome (GOLD analysis project Ga0209597, IMG submission 187316) | Freshwater microbial communities from Lake Montjoie, Canada to study carbon cycling - M_140625_MF_MetaG (SPAdes) (version 2) | ecosystem: Environmental > Aquatic > Freshwater > Lake... | reverse complement strand
CCTTGGCTGTGGTTGCACCAGCAGAGATACCTGCAAGGCAAGCTAGTACTGCAGCATCAAAGCCAGAACCATCAACGAATGTACCTGGGTTCTTTGGGTATGCAGCTTTGAAAGCAGTTGACCATGTAGCAGCAGAAGTTCCGTTTGTCTTTGCAGATGTTCCACGGATACCGTTCATGAATGATGCGCCAACTGTTTTAACAGCTGAGTCATCATTGAAAGCTTCAGTCATGAAAGTAGTTTTTGCATCCCACTTTTTAGTACGTGTTAAGGCAGGTGCTAATTTAGCGAATGAATCTGGATAATCAACGAATACGAAAGCATCACGCTTTGTCTTCACAAGAGCAGCAGCTTCTGAATCATATGAAGCAGCGCCTGCGTTCCAGAGAACAGTTCCACCGATGTGTCCGCCTTGTGCTAACCAAGCCTTTTTAAATGCGGTTGCGAGACCAGTTCCGAATGAGTTGTTGATCGCGCCAACAGTTACCCATGCAGTTGGGCTATACGCAGTTGAAATTGCTTTCACTAGCGCTTGCGCCTGCAATAGGTCTGAAGGGTAGGTACGGAACAAAGTGTCGTTATCTTTGAAAGTTGTTAGTGCTGGTGATGATGCAGCAGAAGCAATAGCAAGCGTGCTTGTTGATGCAGCTGTTACAGCTCCGATTGCAAGAGATGCACCGGATGTAAGTGAACCTACGATGAAGTTAACTTTGTCAGATTTAACAAGCTTTGTAGCAGCTTCGGTTGCAACTGATGGCGCATCAGAGACTGAGTCTTCTTGAGCGACCATTTTGCATGAACCTGCAACGCCAGCTGCGGTCATCGCAGTGGTTACAGATGTAACACCAAATGCAGCAGCGTTAGCTAAACCAGTTCCGTAAGCAGCGAATCCTGCGCCGGTCATAGGTTGGACTGTTCCGATACGGATATCGACAGCAGCCGCGTTTGCTGGAAGTGATGAAGTAAATAGTGCGGTGATTGCTAGTGCCGCAGATGCGACAAACGCGCCACGCTTCTTATTCATAGAGCTCCTAGTATTAAGTCGTCCTACGAGGGCAGGACGCGGGAGGCAAATGCTAGCGTAACAATTTGTTACTTAGTAGTCCGTTTTCCGAAATAAATACCCACGATTTCAGGGTCTACCGCGAGGGATTTGCCCGCGCCTTCGTGGCGATTCTTGCCCATATCCAGGACATAGCCATAGCTCGAGATTTCCAGGGCCCTTCGGGCGTTCTGCTCCACCATCAAGATCGTGACCCCTGATTGATTGATTCGAACTAATTCATCAAATAGTTGATCAACTAGTGCCGGAGCTAGACCTGCCGATGGTTCATCTAGCAATAAAAGTTTTGGTGAGGACATTAAGGCCCGAGCTAGCGCCAACATTTGTCTTTGCCCACCAGAAAGTTGACCAGCACGATCTTTCTTTCGCGAAACTAAATCTGGATATCGTGCATACATATCTTCTTTCAATTCACCTAGTGGTTTCCCAGATTCTGGAATGAAACCAACATCTAAATTCTCATCAATAGTCATTGCCGAAAATATATTTTCAATCTGTGGGACATACCCAATACCAATTTTGGAAAGGTGATAAGGCTTTGTTGCTAATACATCTATTTCTTTGCCATCGCGATTAATCGTGATAGTTCCGGCAGTTACTCTTGCAATTCCATAAATAGCTTTCATGATTGTAGATTTTCCAGCGCCGTTTGGTCCAACGATAGTTACCACGGACTTTTCTGGAACTTCAATATTTATCCCGTTAAGAATTTTAATATCACCATATCCGCCTTCAAGGCCGGCAATTTTTAACAATGGTTTTGTCATGACTTTAACTTTCTGGTGCCTAGGTAAGCATCGACTACAGCTTGATTTTCATAAATTGAGTTAGGGAGACCGTCGGCGATAACTCGACCTTCAGCCATTACGACAACTCGATCTGAAATATTCATTACCGTTTCGAGATCGTGTTCCACTAGCAAGAAAGTTAAGTGATGTTCAGTACGAAGTGCGTGTAAGACCTCAAGAAGTTTTTCAACAAGAGTTGGATTAACGCCGGCAAAAGGTTCATCAAGAAGTAACATAACTGGCTCGGCCATAAGCGCCCGCGCTAAGTCAAGCAGTTTTCGCTGGCCGCCTGAGAGAATTCCGGCGTAGCCATTGGCGAACCGTTCGATACCTACTTGTTTTAATAACGCCATTGCACGTTCGTAGGCTTGCTTTTCAAAAGCGTTTCGCGCTCGAGGGTTGAAAAAATTAATCAGATTATCACCAGGGTTATTTTGAGCGCCCAACATTAGGTTATCGATGACGCTTAGCCGTTTAATAACTTTTGCGCCTTGAAAGGTTCGAACAATGCCACGGGCGGCAATTTTATGCGGGAGCAATTTTTGAATTTCAAATCCTTGAAAAAGAATGGTGCCAGAATCAGGTTTGGTGGCGCCACTAATTAAATTAAATAGCGTGGTCTTACCAGCCCCATTAGGACCGATTACTGAAGTTACGCTGCCAACTTCGACGCTCATAGTCGCGCCATTAACCGCTTTAACGCCACCAAAGGCAACGGCGACATCGTTTACTTCAAGAATTAGATTATTCAAGGACCATCTCCTCGCGCTTACCGAAGATGCCTTGTGGGCGACGAATCATCAATACAATTAAAACAATTCCAATAATCATAATTCTTATGTAAGAACGTTGCGACGAATCAAAGAATGAAAATGGCCAGAAAGTAAAGAAGCGCGTTCCGCCATATAAGAAGCCGAAGAATATTGCAGCAATTGCCAGACCTTTTACTTTGGTGGCGCCGCTGAGAATTAAAATCATCCAAGCATAGAAGGTAACAATGGTTAAGAAATCATCCGGTGAAAGTAGTGAAACTTGTAGCGCCCAGTAAATTCCGGCAATGCCACCGATAATTGATCCGATTATTACTGCTTGCAAACGGAATCGGAATACATTTTTGCCAAGTGCGGCTGGCACATCGTCATCTTCGCGAGTTGCGCGAAGGACTCGCGCCCATGAAGTCCGTTCAACTCTCGAAACAATAAATAGCAAAATGCCGAGTGTGATCCAGACCAATATTCCCATTGCCATATCGCGATCTGCGGCCTCGCCGAAAATTGGCGTTAAGTGATCTCGAATCCAATAAAGGATTGTGTCCCAAGTGTCGGTATAAGAAGGGTATGCGTCACCAATTGGCATGATCGCGAGCGAACCTTGCGCACCACCAGTAAGGCCGTCGGAGTTGAAAATTACATATCTAATGATTTCGGAGAACGCGATACTCACAATAGAGAAGTAATCGCCTCTTAACCTGAGCGTTGTTAAGCCAAGAAATGCGCCACCTAGCGCAGCTACCGCAACGCCAGATGCCGCGGCAATCCAGAAGTTAAAACCATGTGCAATAACCAAAATCGCCATCGTGTAGGAAGAGAGGGCCATCATGCCAACGTGGCCAAAATTTAAAATTCCACCGACGCCATATTGGACTTGGAGGCCAAGTGTGAAAATTCCATAGATACCCGACATGGTTAATATGAAAACCCAGAAACCTGGTTGCAATATCGCGGTCATTAAATTTTTCTCGCTTTCACGCCAAAAATTCCTTCGGGCTTGAATAGCAGCACAACCACGAGCACTGTGAAAGCAACAACTGGCTTATACGTTGATGGGATTCCACCAGCGAGAGCATCCCAAGTAGATAGTTCCATCACTACGCCAAGGACGAATCCTCCGATTAGTGCACCATAGGCGTCACCAATTGTGCCGAGCACAACGGCAGCAAGGATTGATAATAAAAGATCTAATCCCATTCCATTTGTGAATTGGCCTTGCACCGTTCCTTGGAATACGCCGGCTAGCGCACCGTAAGCACCACTAATAGTCCAAGTAGCAATAATTACTCGATCTACATTTATGCCTGAAACTGCAGCGAGTGAAGCGTTATCCGCATAGGCACGCATATCTTTACCAATACTTGATTTCTTAATAAATAAAGCGATCCCAGTTATTGCAATTGAGGCGCATAGCAAAACAATTAATTGCGCCCGAGCAATTTGCGCGCCAAGAAATTCGTAGGTTGTTAGTTGATCTAAATCAAAGCGACGGCTATCACTGCCAAACGTTAAAGAAATGGATTGACGGAGGATAAAAGCGATTCCAGTGGCAACTAAGAAAAGCGCAAGCATGCCAGCGCCGCTTCTCCGGAGTCTCCGCCATAAAATAAATTCAAGAATTAGCGAAACGATAACCCCGATAACCATTGAAAGAATTACTGCGAGCACAAATGGAAGGCGCTGAGAAGTGACTAAATAGAAAGTTGTAAATGCGCCTAGGGTTAAGAAATCTCCTGCGGCAAAATTAACTAGATGTAGAACTGAATAAACCAATGAGATTCCAAGCGCAGCCATACCGAAAATTGATCCTGCAACTAAGCCGTTGAAGAGCAACTGTACAAACTCGGCCACTTGGCAACCTCAACCTTCTGGGTAATGAGTAGGTGAAACCTACTTTAAGAAATGGGCTTCTGTCAGCCAATCCTTTACGATAAACGATGTGAGCGAAGCGACATCTAGCGATATGGAGCTCTTCGATCTTCGGATTGTGGTGGACCGAATCGAGGGCAGATCTGTCTGTGGTTTGAAAGTTGGAGATTACTTTGAAGTAACAAATAGCGCGGAATTACGAATCCCAGAAGGTAAACATTTTTGTATGTATGCAATCCAAGCCGTGATGCCGTTACTCCCAGCAAAACAACGACAAATGCCGGAGGGGGATTGGCTTGAGAAAGATTCGTTCGCGGTCTGCCCAGACCCCGATGAACGGGTAGTAATGCGCATTGAACGAACTCGAAAAGTAAAATTGAATTCAGGAGATTTAACTTAGTTATTGTTGGTATGCATTATGTTTCGATGTTTATCAAAGTACCGTTCTAGATGATAAACCGGACCGTTCGGTCCTTTAGATTTTTTCAGCACTTCATTAATTTCAAACATTTCGTCGTCAGTAAATTCAATTGTTGGAATTTTTAAGTTTGAATCCATATGCGAAACGTTGCGCGCACCAACAATAACTGCTTTGACTGCAGGACGGTTTAACACCCAAGCAGATGCAACCGTTCCAATATCTGCCTGGTGGCTCTTTGCGATTTTGTTTAATACGCTAAGCAACTCTTGGAATAAGTCCCAACCGCCAAACTCATCAATGATTAATTGGTATTTAACGCTAGAGCGAGTCTCTACAGTCTTAGGTTCTGGTTGATTTAAGAATTTTTCGGAGAGAAAGCCACCAGCTACGGTTCCGTAACAGAGAATTCCAATTCCATTTTCAATACAGAATTGGGCCATTCCTTCTTCAGCGCGTCGATCTAGAATTGAGTATTGGATTTGGTGGCTTGCTGGAGTAAATCCAGCTGCAACCATCTCTTTTAGGCGATCAACATCAAAATTTGTTACACCAATATGCTTAATTTTGCCGGCTTCCTTCAACTTGAAAAGCTCTTCCATTGCAGCCAAGTAGTGGCGATCTTCGTATTTCCACCAATGAAGTTGCACGATATCAACTTGATCCACTCCTAAGCGCGAAAGCGAGCGATTAACAATGGTGGCAACATCGGATCTATCGAAATTACTTAGAAATTTCTCGTTAGGTACGTACTTTGTATGGAGCTGAATTTGATCGCGCGCGCTCGATCCCTGCTTTTTGCTTAATTGCGAAAGCGCTTTCCCGATCAATTCTTCAACACCGGTATAAATATCGCCAAAATCTAAAGTTGTTATGCCCGCTTCTATAAATGCGACGGTATCTGCAACTGCTTGCCCATCTTCAATCTTTCGATCTAGTGAGTGACCAGAACTTAATTGCCAACCGCCTTTAATTACTGGAGAAATTTCATATCCAGGAACTAGTTCGCGTTTATTCATTGAATGACCGCTTCCACTTCAATCTCTACTAAATATTCTTCACCGATTAATTTTGCTTCCACCATGGTGTTCGCCGGCCGAATATCGGCAAACCTTTCGCCGTGCGCTCTTGAAACTCCTTCCCAATTCTTCATCTCACTTATATAAACTCTAGAACGTACGACATCGGTCAATTTCGCACCTAAAGATTCAAGTGATGCTTCAATTTTATCTATTACAAAATGGGTTTGTGCAATTGGGTCGTTTACGCCAATAGCAAGTGCGCCATGTGTTGCGGTTGTGCCAGAAACTAGAACACGATCTCCAATTTTTACAGCACGTGAATATCCGGCGAGCACTTCCCAGGTTGTGCCAGAATCAATTCGAGTTTTTCCGGCAGATTCAATCGCTTTATATACTGGCGGAAAATCTTCTAAGTGGTGGCTTAAATCGCCAGATGCTGTTAAGTAAGGTGGCTTTCGGTATTCATCGCCGCAATCACCTGGTATTGGAATTAGTTCAGCTAGCGTCTTTGCAATCTCGTTTCGTGCTGAATCGGAAAGTTCGAAAGAGAAGAGCGAAGCTGCATCGCTAATGTAGGCGTTTTCGCCAAGCCTGGCGCCGATAATTACTGCACCAACCGACTTTTGCCCAAGTTGATACTTACTTGCAACTGTAGAAATTGATCGATCAACAGTTTTACCAACTTTATCTAGCGTACTTAAAACGTTTTGGAATTTATCCCATCCGCCCGCCGCATCGATAAACCGCTTGTATTTCATTAAGGACCAGTTCGCTAAACCATCAGATGCTGGTTCGGTTTTCCCCAGCCATTTCTGAGAGAGGAAGCCGCCGCACAAAGTTCCATATGCCAAAATTGCGATCCCGTTTTCGGCGCAGTAATCCGCCATCTTGCCGCCACCGCGTTGGTCAATTAGCGAATATGAAATTTGGTTAGAGACTAAATCAACGCCGCTAGATTTTGCTATTCGCAGGTGCGCAGTATCAAAATTTGTAGTTCCGATGGCGCCAATTAAACCTTCAACTTTCAATTCCTGTAAATAAATTAGCGCATCTAGCCAATATGGATTCGCAAAATTCCAAGCATGATATTGAAGTAAGTCAACTTTCTCAGTTTGTAAGCGTTCGCAACGTTCTTTAATGGCTGCGCGAACTTGTTCTCGAGTAACTGGACCAGGCTTTGGTACCCACTTAGTTAGCATGGTGGCGGACTTACCGCTCGGATTATTTTTTTTGAAATAACCGGCGATGATTTCGGCGGAACCATAATGATCAGCCATATCAAAAGTATTTAATCCCGCATCTGCATAAGGTGCCATAAATGCTGAGGTGGCAATCGGGTCTAGAGTATTGCCGTTCTTTTCCATATCGGCTATCTGCCATAAACCTGTGATGGCTCGAGAGATTTCTAAACCAGGTGCAAGTTTATATTTTTCAATACCCATGTCGGGGAGAGTACCTTAAAGCCGTCCAGCTTGATGAACCCGTTTTATAAAATCTTTAGTTTTGGGATTGCTTGGGTTACCAATAACTTCGTTAGGTGTGCCGCGTTCGATAATGGTGCCAGATTCCAAATAACAAACTTGGTCCGCAACTTGGGTTGCGAAACCCATTTCATGTGTTGCCAAAACCATAGTCATGCCATCGCTCTTTAAATCACGCACGATACTTAGTACTTCATTAACCAATACTGGATCTAGCGCAGAAGTTACTTCGTCCAATAGCAATAACCGCGGATTAACCGCAAGCGAGCGGATGATTGCGACCCGTTGTTGCTGGCCACCACTTAGTCGATCTGGGTATTGCTCGGCTTTATCAAGTAAATCAAATCGTTTCAAAAGCTGGTTTGAAATTTCGAAAGCTTCTTCTTTACTCTTTTGATGAACTTTTATTGGGGAGAGCGCAATGTTATCCCGCACAGTCATATGTGGAAAAAGATTAAAAGATTGAAAAACCATTCCTAATTTACGACGAACTTCATCGGGGTCGATTTCTGGATCAGATATCTCAACTCCGTCTAGCAAAATAGCGCCGTCATCAATTGTCTCTAACAGGTTAATACATCTAAGTAAGGTAGATTTTCCAGAACCAGATGCACCAATCAAAACAGTTGCAGTATGTACCGGAACTGCTAACGATAAATCATCTATAACCAGCTCGGCACCAAATGATTTTCGTAAATTCTTAATCTCCAGAACTGGTTGCATCAGATCGTGCCTTCAGCGCTCTGCCGAGAATATGAGCCGCGAATGGCTTTATCGGTATAACGCGTTAGCGGAATTGTGATTAATAGGAAGAGAATTGCTGCTACGACATATGGGGTGTAGTTAAAAGTTCGGCTGCTATTTATTTGGGCAGCTCTAATTGCATCGATTACCCCAAGAATTGAAACTAAACCCGTATCTTTAAGAAGCGAAACAAAATCATTTAATAGCGGTGGAATGACTCGACGAAGAGCTTGTGGCAAAACCACATATCGCATTGTTTGCGCGCTTGATAATCCGAGTGATCGTGCCGCCGCTTTTTGGCTGGGATGGATTGAGAGAATTCCGCTGCGAATGACTTCCGAGACGTATGCTGAATAAGTCAGTATTACCGCGACCGAACCTAGAATAGTTACATTGCTTGTGATTGCGCGTAATTGAAGTGCCGGAACACCGAACCCAACTAAGAGGATTACTAATAAGAGCGGTACGCCGCGAAAAATATCGGTATAAGCAGCAGCGAGAAATCTAAAGGGTGTTAGGGCGGCCGATTTAGTTGTTCTCAATATTGCGAGCGAGAGCGCAATTATCCCGATACAAATAGAGCCAATAACTGTGAGTTTTAAATTTAGCCAGAGACCCTTAATTACAGTAGGCAAGACTTCCTTGCCATAATCAACATCAAAAAAGGTTTTTTTAACAACTTCCCAGCCAGGAGATGTGATGGTGACACTCAGCAAAGTGCCGATCACGATGATTGAAGATATAGCAGCTATTAAAAATTGACGTTTGGATATCCGACTTCTAGTGGCCCGTCGTTCTAATTCACGAGAGCTTGGCGACCATGAATTATTAAATGCCATGGTCGCCAAACTACCTTAACTCGTAACTATTCTTTGATTACAGGTGCGCCGGCTTCAGTAGATAACCATTGTGTAGTTATCGCATCGAGCGTTCCATCTGCAGTAATTGCATCAACTGCGCCACTTACACACGTAGTTAATGGACTGTCTTTTGCAAGCAAGAGTCCGAATTGATCGCCAACTCCATTAGATGGAAGTTGTCCGACAATAATTCCCTTAGGAATTTCAACGCCAGCTAGGTAGAAAGCAGTTGGAAGATCAACTACTAATCCATCTATCTGTTTATTCTTTAGCGCAGATACCGCAGCCGCATTGTCATTGAATACTTGCGGGGTACCTCCGATTTGATTTGAGATTACATCAAGTGAAGTTGTACCAACTGCAGCGCCTAATTTTGCACCTTTCAAGTCAGCAATAGAAGTTTTACCTTCAATTTTGCTGCCAGCGAAAGAGACAATGGCTTGCGGTGCGGTGTAGTAAGGCGAAGAGAAATCAACTGCAACTTTTCGCTCATCGGTAATTGAGAACTGTTGCAAGTTGAAATCGAAAGTTTTTGCTCCAGGAGCAACTGCGCCATCAAATGTAGTTCTTACCCATACAACTTCATCATTTGTATAACCAAGGGCCTTAGCAACCGCATAAGCGACCGCACCCTCAAAACCATTTCCAGTTTCTGGCTTGTCATCTATAACCCATGGGTAATAGGCAGGTTGCCCAGTTGCAATTGTTAACTTTCCAGCCGTTAGAGTTGGTAAATCTGCTTTCGCGCAGGAAGCTGAAGCAGTTTCACTTGAACTATCGGACTTTGCGCATCCAGTTAGCACCATCGCGGAAATAGCGATTAGCGCCAGAATTGCAATCTTTTTCTTATTCATCTGAACCCCCGATTAAGTAATAGTTGGACGAGCCTAATTTGTGGCGTGGGTAACCGCAAGCCTTCGATTTAATCGGGATTTATCAAGTTGTGACCGAGCAAACACTTTAAAGCGCGAAGTTGCAATCGAAGAGGATTACCCTTCCAATACTCATCCGAGGAGGGATCAATGAAGATCCAAGATATAAAGCATGCAGGATTAACGGCATGGATTTCAGAGGTTGCTGAGTTAACCCAACCTGATCAAATTTATATCTGCGATGGTTCTGAATCTGAGTGGGAACGTATTACTAGCGAACTGGTAACCGCTGGAACTTTAACTCCGCTAAAAAAGAAACCAAATTCTTTCTGGTGCGCATCCGATCCTACTGATGTCGCGCGCGTTGAAGATCGAACTTATATCTGTTCGGTAGATGAATCAGATGCTGGTCCCACAAATAATTGGATGGATCCAAGCGCAATGAAAAATATAATGCGCGATTTATATAAAGGTGCAATGCGCGGACGAACTATGTATGTAATTCCATTTTGCATGGGTCCAATAAATTCAGAGCACCCAATGTTTGGTGTACAAATTACTGATAGCGCTTATGTGGTGGTCTCAATGCGGATTATGGCGCGCATGGGAAGTGCAGCCCTTGGCGCTTTAGGAACTGACCGTCACTTTGTCAAAGCGTTACATTCTGTTGGCGCTCCGCTAGAAGCTGGTGCTAAAGATGTTGCTTGGCCATGTAGCCAAACTAAATACATTGTGCAATTCCCGGAAGAGCGCACCATATGGTCTTTTGGATCTGGCTATGGTGGAAATGCGCTACTAGGTAAGAAATGTTATTCGCTTCGAATCGCATCGGTCATGGGTCGCGATGAAGGTTGGCTTGCTGAACATATGTTGATTTTAAAATTAACACCACCAAGTGGAAAAGCTCATTATGTAGCTGCTGCATTTCCATCTGCTTGCGGAAAAACAAATCTCGCGATGTTGGATCCAACTATTAAAGGTTGGAAAGTCGAAACTCTTGGCGACGATATTGCTTGGATGCGTTTTGGTGATGATGGTCGCTTATATGCAACAAATCCAGAGTTTGGTTTCTTTGGCGTAGCGCCAGGTACTGGTTGGGGCACAAATGCGAACGCAATGCGCACCGTTGAAAAAGGTAACTCCATCTTTACAAATGTGGCCTTGACTGATGATGGCGATATTTGGTGGGAGGGCATGACTGAAACCCCACCAGCGCACTTAACTGATTGGAAACGTCAAAGCTGGACTCCAGAGAGCGGTGAACTTTCTTCACATGCAAATTCGCGTTTCTGTACGCCAGCTGCGCAATGTCCAATCATCGCGCCAGAGTGGGAGAGTCCAATAGGTGTACCAATTTCAGCAATATTTTTCGGTGGCCGCCGCAAAACCACAATTCCATTAGTGATGCAATCACGCGATTGGAACCATGGCGTATTTATGGGCGCAACGCTTTCATCCGAAACTACGGCTGCAGCAACTGGTCAAGTCGGCGTTGTACGAAGAGATCCATTCGCAATGTTGCCATTTATTGGTTATCACGTTGGCGATTATTTGAAGCATTGGGTTGGCATCGGCAAAAAGAGTTCACCTGATAAATTGCCAAAGATTTTTTATGTTAATTGGTTTCGTCGTGGTGAAGGCGGGAAATTTTTATGGCCGGGTTATGGTGAAAATTCTCGAATTCTCAAATGGGCGATTGAAAGACTTGAAGGAAGTGCTGATGCAATTGAAACGCCACTTGGATTTGCACCAAGCCCAGGCGCGATCGATGTTGCTGGACTTGATGTCAGCCCTGCTGATATGGAAGCAGCAGTTCGCGTGGATGTATCTGAATGGCAGAGTGAATTGCCGCTAATTGATGAATGGTTTAAGACGATCGGTCCAAAATTACCGAGTGAAATGGGCGTTGAACTAGAAAAGCTACGGTCCAAAGTAAGTAGCGCTAACTAGTAACCTACGCCTTATGCATGAGGCGTATGACGTTCACTTTGTACAAGAGAAGTGGCTCCCGATTTGGGATGAGATTGCGCCATTTCGCTCTGGAAAAGTGGGCGATCCTCGACCAAAAAAATATGTCCTCGATATGTTCCCGTACCCATCGGGGGATTTACATATGGGCCATGCGGAGGCTTACGCACTTGGGGATGTAATCGCACGGTATTGGGTACAAAAAGGTTTCAACGTAATGCACCCAATTGGTTGGGATGCATTTGGCCTTCCAGCTGAGAACGCCGCGATTAAACGGAACTCAGATCCTGGAAGTTGGACTTACGAAAATATTGCGACTCAAAAAGCATCGATGCGTCGATATGCATGTTCTTTTGATTGGGATCGAGTGCTACACACTTGCGATCCCGAGTATTACAGATGGAATCAATGGATTTTTCTAAAAATGTACGAACGCGGATTGGCATACCGAAAAGACTCCGCAGTTAACTGGTGCCCAGATTGCCAAACAGTATTAGCAAACGAACAAGTTATAGCTGGCCTTTGCGAACGGTGCGATAACGCAGTAACAAAGAAGAAACTGAACCAATGGTATTTCAAAATTACTGATTATGCCGAACGCCTACTTGACGATATGAAAGCGTTAGAAGGCAAGTGGCCAGACAAAGTACTTACGATGCAACGTAATTGGATTGGCAAATCTGTTGGCGCAGAAGTAACTTTCGAAATTGAAGGTCGCGCGGAACCAATCACAATTTATACAACTCGGCCAGATACTCTGTACGGTGCAACTTTTATGGTTGTGGCAGTTGATAGTGAACTAGCCAGAGAACTTGCTATCGGTGGCAAAGTAGAAAGCGAATTTAAAACATATTTTGATTCAGTAAAGGCGGCAAGTGATATCGATCGACTTGCGACCGATCGACCTAAGAGCGGAATTTTCTTAGAACGATTTGCGACTAACCCAGTCAATGGCGAGCGAATTCCGATTTGGGCTAGTGATTATGTATTGGCAGATTATGGAACTGGCGCAATCATGGCGGTACCAGCCCACGACCAAAGAGATTTAGATTTCGCACAGGCGATGAAACTCCCGGTCCGAACTGTGGTGGAAACCGATGGCGAGCACCCAGCAACCTCGGGAATTGCCACCGCTGGTGAAGGTAAATTAATCAATTCTGGTTCACTTAACGGGCTCTCTTCTGAAGCTGCAATCGCAAAGATAAATAGCGAACTCGCGGCAAAGAAACTTGGAAAAGCGGCAAACAATTATCGATTACGCGATTGGTTAATTTCACGTCAAAGATATTGGGGAACTCCGATTCCAATCATTCATTGCGAAAAATGCGGAGAAGTACCGGTCTCGCTTGATCAGTTACCCGTCAAACTCCCTGACGCAACTGGGTTAGATTTAAAACCAAAAGGTACTTCACCACTAGCGACTGCAACTGATTGGGTAAATGTTCCATGCCCAAAGTGCAAAGCACCAGCCAAGCGAGATACCGACACCATGGATACTTTTGTCGATTCCTCTTGGTATTTCTTGCGATATACCAGTACCAATACTCACGATGCGCCATTTGATAAAAATGAAGTAGAAACTTGGTTACCAGTCGATCAATATGTTGGCGGAGTTACTCATGCGATTTTGCATTTACTTTATTCGCGATTTTTCACTAAAGCTCTACACGATATGGGTTATGTAAGTTTCACCGAGCCATTTTCAAGATTACTTAATCAAGGTATGGTTTTAAAAGATGGCTCAGCTATGAGCAAGAGCCGTGGAAATTTAGTGCGCCTTTCAGATGAATTAGAAAATCATGGTGTGGATGCAATTCGGCTCTCGATGGTTTTCGCCGGACCTCCTGAAGATGATGTTGATTGGTCCGATGTTTCACCGGCGGGATCAGCAAAGTTTCTTAACCGCGCCTGGCGAATATCTGGCGATGTCACAAGTAAACCTGGGGTCGATTTCAAAACCGGTGATTTAGCGCTAAGAAAAATTACCCATAAATCACTACATGACATTGGGATTGCGGTGGAATCGTTTAGATTCAACGTTGCAGTTGCCAGAGTGATGGAGTTAGTAAATGCAGTGCGAAAAGCAATCGATAGTGGTTGTGGCGGGGCCGACCCAGCGGTTCGAGAAGCTGGTGAAGTAATAGCAATTGCGCTCTCGCTAGTTGCACCATTTACCGCAGAAGAGATGTGGGAGCGATTGGGTCATAAACCAGCGATCGCGCTTGCGGGTTGGCCAATTTTCGATCCAAAATTATTAGTCGAAGATGCGGTAACCGCAATCTTGCAGATAAATGGAAAAATCAAGGATCGAATCGAAGTTTCACCAACGATAACTGATGCACAGTTACAGGCGTTAGCGCTAGCTAATCCCGGAGTAATAGCAGGACTTGGTGGCGCAACCGTTAAAAATGTAATCGTGCGTGCCCCAAAATTAGTAAATATCGTTATTTAGTAATCAACAAGTTCTTTTAATTAACATTCTCGTTGCTATGGCAATAGTGCGATATATATTTATAGTTCGATTACTAAATGAACTTTGCAGATTTGCGAGACCGAATTCCAGATTTTAGCTATGAGCATAAACGCGCCATTTTGATTATATTTGGCGGAGCGCTCTCATTATCTTTAGTTTTCTTTTTATCAAGTCGGGGAAATTCCACTTCAGTGACGATCACCCCAACTCCAGAGATATCGCAAATTGCGCAAATTGAAAATATCTATGTCGATGTGACTGGGAAAGTTAGAACGCCTGGGGTTTATCAAATTCCACAAGGTTCTCGTGCTATAGATGCAATCGACGCTGCGGGTGGCGCGAAGACCGGCGTAGATCTCAGCGATATCAACTTAGCTCATGTATTAATAGATGGTGAACAAATTTACGTCGGTTATCCAACTGGCAAAAGCGCTAGTGGCGTGACTGGAAAAATAAATATTAATCGGGCTAGTCAGAGCGAGTTCGACACATTGCCCGGCATCGGACCAGTCCTAGCAGCGCGGATCATCACTTATCGGAAGAAGAATGGACTCTTTCTTAGCGTTGAAGATTTACAAAAAGTTTCTGGAATTGGTGGCGCGAAATTCAACGACATAAAAGACCGACTCCGAATTTAAGGTTTACTGGCGAAACTGACTTTCGACTCCTTTTTTGCGGGGTAGGACTCTGGCTTGGCGTAATAACCCTTTATTTCACGGGGTTTAAGAGCTTAATCGTGGTGGGGGTTGGCGGTCTCATCACGCTACTTTCCATTAGAACTAGCGCTGCATCAATTTTAGTATTTTCGATATTGGTCGGATCTAGTTGTTTAGCTTTTCGGGAAGTTAGTATTTCGCAAAGTTTGATTGCAAAAATAGCAATTGAAAATCAAAGTGTTGCAGTAGTGGGCACTGTTGTAAGCGATTCCAAGATAACTGCAGCTCGGGTTAGCGGAGCTAGAATTAATCAAAAGTCCATAAATTTTCTGATGCGCGTAAGTTCAGTAACTGTTGCGGGTAAAGTTTCCAAGGTTCGAATCCCAGTTCGTGTTTATAGCCGATCCAAACTAACTTATTATCCGGGTGAGGTAATAAAAGTAAATGGAAAGTTGGGTTTAACTAAAGAGCGACGAGTGAGCGCCGCTCTAAGCAGTAATAAAATCCAGATATTAAGTTATGGTAATTTTTTAGATCGAGGCACAACTCAAATTCGCAGTAAATTTCGCGCAGAGTTAGCTCGTCATGGCAGCGATAGCGCCGCGCTAATTCCCGGGGTCGTTCTGGGTGACACTTCATTGCAATCATCCGAATTCACTAATTTGATGCGCCGGGTTGGATTAACCCATATAACCGCAGTGAGCGGAGCGAATCTAGCGATAGTTACTGGGTTCATCCTTTGGATTTCGCAATGGCTGCTAAAAAGCCGCAGAAAACGAATTTTTATATCGGTTTTTTTCTTGATTGGGTTTATTTTCTTAGTGCGAGCTTCACCTTCAGTTTTAAGAGCTGCAGTAATGGCAGCAGTTTTGCTATTTGCGAAATCAGAGGGCGAGCGGCGACAGAGCGTGCCAGCCCTCGGCGCCGCAATTTCACTCCTGTTATTAGTAGATCCGTTTCAAGGTGTTGATGCTGGATTTGCGCTCTCAGTCTTAGCAACTTCTGGAATCATTTTTCTGAACCAGCCAATCTCCAAATTTTTACAGTTGAAACTCCCAAAATTTTTAGCAGAGCCATTGGCGATACCGATTGCGGCAACCACCTTATGTACCCCAGTAATAGTGGCGCTTTCTGGGCAGATTTCCTTAACTTCGATACCAGTAAATGCAGTCGTAGCGCCAGCGATAGCCCCGCTAACAATTATCGGATTTGTAGCTGCGCTAATAATTTCGGTGTTACCCAATATCGCAACGTTCTTACTAAATTTTGCGCTACCTATAGCTTGGTTTATTACTTGGGTGGCGCAACTTGGCGGTAAAGCGCCAGTATTGAAATTGACAAGTGGATTTCAAGGATGGGGAATCTCTGCCGGATTAATTACGCTCGTGGTATTTATCTTAATCAAATTTCGTAAGCGTTGGAAATTCTTCGTAGCAATTGGACTTTTACCGATCTTATTTTTACAAAGTCCGTGGTATGCCGGTGGTTTTCCGGGAAAGAATTGGCGAGTTTTACAGTGCGATGTTGGCCAAGGAGATGCAATGTTGATCCGTACCGCTGCAAATAGTGCAATCGTGGTCGATGTTGGGCCAGACCCAAATTTGATAGATCTCTGCCTTCGTAGCGCTGGCGTAACGCAAATTGACTTATTAGTTTTGTCGCATTTTCACGCAGACCATGTTGCTGGCTTATCTGGTGCGCTCCGAAACCGCAAGGTAATGTCAGTTTGGATTAATCAGAGCGAATTACCAGATTTTGAATATCGCGAAACAATTTTGTTGCTAAAAGACCTTCCAATTAAAAAAGTTAAAGCGGGTGATCGGAGCGAGTTAAATTCTAAGTATGGAAAAATTGTTGCGGCGGTGCTCTGGCCTAAAGATTCGAGTTCTGGCAGTGATACCCAATCGCTCGGGGGCGAAGGTTCGGCGATAAATAATGGCAGCATCGCCATCGAGTTTGATTTAGCGGGCGTAACAGTATTTGCCGCGGGAGATTTAGAACCTGAGCCGCAAACCGCGTTGTTGCAAAGGGGTGCATTGCACCAAGTAACAATTCTAAAAATGTTTCACCATGGTTCGAAATATCAAGATTTTGCAGCGTTAAAAAAATTGTCACCTGCAATAACGCTAATCAGTGTTGGGAGTGGAAACTCATACGGTCACCCAGCTCTTAAAACCTTAGATAGCCTCGATCAAATCGGGTCGAAAACCTTTAGGAGTGACTTGGCTGGCGCAATTTCGTTGGCTTGGAGTTACGATTCGCAGCATCGCATGGTTTTGAGTAGTCGGAACTCCGGAAAAGAATGGTGGCGAATTAGGTGGTCATGAACGCATCAATGGTGCTAATTCAAGGCGCTGAAAGCGTTTTAGTAGATCGCGCTGTTTCGGAAATTTTAAAAGCAAAAGTCGGTGCTGAAATAACCCAACTTGAAGGCGCTGCGGTAGAAATCGGAAACTTTGCAGACGCGACGGCACCATCGTTATTTTCCGAATCTAGAATTTTAGTTATCAAAGATATGCAAGATTTGGTGATGGATGTGCAAGAGGAAATAGAACGTTACTTAACAGAACCAGACCCAGCCTTACTTTTAATTTTTACCCACAAAGGTGGCATCAAAGGAAAAGCGCTACTTGAGAAAGTTAAGAAGCTAAAGCCTGAAGTAATCACCTGTGAACCTATAAAAAAAGAGAGCGAAAAGTTAGATTTTGTGCGCCGGGAATTTGTTAGGTTGCAACGTAAAATTGATAACGACGCAGTGCAAGCTCTGGTCGATGCGCTAGGTAGCGACATCCGAGAGCTAACTGGAGTTTGTAGCCAAATAGCATTTGATACGCCAAACCCAAAATCTGCAATAACTGTCGAGGATGTAAATAAATATCAGCAAGGACGGATTGAAACTACTGGATTTGATGTTGCTGATGCCACCCTTGATGGAAACCCGGAAGCTGCGCTAATTGCACTTCGTAATGCACTTGCAACTGGTACCGATCCAGTAATGATTACAAGTGCGTTAGCGAGCGCGATTCGCACACTTGCAAAAGTTTCTGGAGCGCCACGAGGTGCTAAGTCATTTGAATTAGCTGGATCACTTGGACTAGCGCCGTGGCAGATTGATAAAGCACGACGCCAACTCAGTAATTGGTCACCAGCTGCAATTGCGCATGCGGTTCAAGAAGTTGCTACTGCAGATGCCGCAGTAAAAGGCGCTGCCGTTGATCCGATTTATGCGCTAGAAACCGCGATTTCTGCCATCGCTACCGGGCGAAAAAAGGCCAGTTTGAGTCGAAGCTAAGCAGGCTGGTAGCCTTACCGCCTTAATCAGCCGAAGGTCCCTTAGGCGAGAATAGATAAGTAAAGATGGAAGGTTTAGTTCGTGGCCAATATTAAGTCTCAGATCAAGCGTATTAAGACCAATGACAAAGCTCGTGAGCGGAATAAATCTGCGCGTTCAACCATTAAGACCGCGATTCGCCGTTTCCGTGATGCGCTAACTTCTGGCGATAACAAGGCAATCACAACTGAACTACAAAAAGCTTCCCGCCTTCTAGATGTTGCCGTAGCAAAAGGTGTTATTCACACTAACCAAGCTGCTAATAAAAAATCTGCAATGGCAAAGTCGGCTCACAAAGCTGGCGTTAAGTAATTTCTTCGGTCTTCTTGGACCGAACCGGGTTTTAAGTGTTTAAAGTCGGGATTAGGTGGATTAAGCAATGCCTGCAATCTCGTTAAACAAAGCGCCACAACCGGCCGCAACCGATCCAGCCCAGATCCGTAACTTTTGCATCATCGCTCATATTGATCACGGCAAATCAACGCTAGCCGATCGAATGCTTGGCATAACCGAAGTCGTTGAAGCTCGGAATATGCGTGCCCAATATTTAGATCGCATGGATATCGAACGGGAACGCGGCATCACAATTAAAAGTCAAGCTGTGCGATTACCTTGGCGATCTGGAATAGATGGCAAAGAATATATCTTGAACATGATTGATACCCCCGGCCACGTTGATTTCACTTACGAAGTTTCGCGCTCGCTGGCAGCATGTGAAGGTGCAGTACTTTTAGTTGATTGCGCCCAAGGCATTGAAGCCCAAACGTTAGCAAATTTATATCTTGCAATGGAGAATAACTTAACCATTATTCCGGTACTAAATAAAATTGATTTGCCAGCTGCTCAACCTGAAAAATTTGCGGAAGAACTTGCCAAGCTAATTGGTTGCCAACCAGAAGATTGTTTACGCGTATCCGGGAAAACTGGGGCCGGTGTAACTGAATTACTTGATCAAATCGTAAAACAGATTCCCCATCCAATTGGCGACCCAACTGCGCCAGCTCGTGCGCTAATTTTCGATTCGGTTTATGACACATATCGCGGCGTAGTTACTTACGTGCGAGTTTTTGACGGGAAACTTTCACCCCGCGATCAAATTCAAATGTTCTCAACTGGGGTAAAACATGAGATGTTGGAAGTAGGCGTAATCTCGCCAGAACCAGTGGTAAGTAAAGGTCTTGGAGTTGGCGAAGTAGGTTACTTAATTACTGGCGTGAAAGATGTTCGACAATCTCGAGTCGGTGACACCGTCACAACCCATAACAATCCAGCTAAGCAAGCACTCGCCGGCTATAGCGATCCAAAACCAATGGTTTTCTCTGGGCTTTATCCACTCGATGGCGATGAATATCCAATGCTTCGTGAAGCGCTCGATAAATTACAACTTAATGATGCCGCGCTAGTTTACGAACCAGAAACTTCTGCAGCGCTCGGTTTTGGTTTCCGCTGTGGTTTCTTGGGGCTATTACATATGGAGATCGTGCGGGAACGGTTAGAACGCGAGTTCAATTTAACTTTAATATCAACAGCACCGAACGTGGTTTACCGAGTTACTTTAGATACTGGAAAAGAATTGATAGTTACTAATCCAAGCGAATACCCAGATGGAAAAATTGCGATGGTACAAGAACCAATCGTGCGCGCAACCGTCTTAGCGCCCGCTGAATTCATCGGAACAATAATGGAGTTATGCCAACAACGCCGTGGCACGTTATTAGGCATGGATTACCTATCTGAGGATCGCGTTGAAATTCGTTACACAATCCCACTTGCTGAAATTGTCTTTGATTTCTTTGATAATTTGAAATCCCGCACTAAGGGGTATGCATCCTTAGATTACGAACCTATCGGTGAAGCTGAGGGCGATTTAGTTAAAGTAGATATCTTGTTACAAGGTGACCCGGTAGATGCATTTAGTACGATCGTGCATCGCGAAAAAGCTTATACATACGGGGTAATGATGACCTCAAAACTTCGCGAATTAATACCAAGACAGCAATTCGAAGTTCCGATTCAAGCAGCTATTGGTGCCAAAGTGATTGCACGTGAAACTATCCGAGCGATTCGTAAAGATGTGCTCGCAAAATGTTACGGTGGCGATATTTCACGAAAACGAAAACTTTTAGAGAAGCAAAAAGAGGGTAAAAAGAGAATGAAGATGGTGGGACGAGTTGAAGTTCCACAAGAGGCATTCATTGCAGCGCTCTCTACAAACGCTGATGCCGATAAGGCAAAGAGCGCTGGAGCAAAGAAATAACTGCTCAAAATCTCATATGACCAGATTCCTGTAGTAACCTTTTTGGATGTCGATCAAGGCAAGTGTTTACAAGGGGATTCTTATTACCCTGGCGCTTACTCTGATTCCAACCTCAGCAATTTCTGCGCAGAAAATCACTTCTGGAAGTACCTGCAAAGTATTGAATCAAAAAATTGTTTATCTCAATAAGACTTATACCTGCGTTAAATCTGGCAAGAAGTTAGTTTGGAATAAAGGTGTGTTGGTGGTTAAGCCAACTCCAACTCCAACTCCAACTCCAACTCCAACTCCAACGCCACTTCCAGCAGAAGGATCTCGCTGCACCAAAATTGGAGCCAAAGTTGTTGGCACTACAACTTATATGCGCTGCTCTTGGGCAGGGCATTCCATCTCATTAGAGGAAGCCATACAGAGATTGGAATGGCGATCCTTTTCAATCGTGAACGTATCGACATCAAAATCGAATAACTATTCAGTGTCCCCAATTGAAAATGCAACTTGTCTTAATTCTGGTGACACCTTTGATGTTTCCGGAGGAATCTTGGAATGTCGCTGGGTTGCTGGCAAAAAGCTGCTATGGATCAAGATAAATACCATTAAAAAAAC
>Ga0209597_1000742_pt1 | contig 21202 bp, 14 predicted proteins | sample M_140625_MF_Meta_FD_187316 | JGI IMG/M metagenome (GOLD analysis project Ga0209597, IMG submission 187316) | Freshwater microbial communities from Lake Montjoie, Canada to study carbon cycling - M_140625_MF_MetaG (SPAdes) (version 2) | ecosystem: Environmental > Aquatic > Freshwater > Lake... | reverse complement strand
GTCTCGAGCAAATCGCGACTCACGCCTTCGACTCGCTGGTTTACGGCGAAAAAACAGCGCGCAAGTGGCTAGCGGGAAGTAACAACCACAGACGTTCCGAACAGACCGACGGCGTAGAGGAAAACGTCGCACCGAAAGAAAAAGTGCACCTTGCCATCACTTACGCTGCAGACGGCACGATCTCTTTGTTCCGGAACGGACTGCCCTACGGCCAACCTTACCGCAAAGATGCCCTCCACGTGTTTCCCGCCGCCGACACTCGGTTGCTGCTCGGACTCCGGCATACAGGTGCAGGAAACGGTTTTTTCGAAGGTAAAATTCAAGAAGTCCGCCTCTTCACCCGCGCACTCTCAAAAGAGGAAATCGCCGCCTCCTTTGCGGAGGGACCCCTCGCTGAAACCCACCCCGCGCCAGTACAATCCAACCAAGTCAATCTAGAGCCAGATTCCTCAAAAAGTGCTCAGGATGAATTAAAAGCCGAGGCTGCGGCACTTCAAGCAGAGATCGCGCGTCTCACGCCAGTAAACTCCGAAGAGACTTTCATCAAACTCACCGCTAAAGCGGAACATCCGCTGCATCTGGCCGCCAAAGCGGCAACGCTTCCACCCGAAGCCTTCGCCAAGCTCCTCCCCGAATACCGCTCCAAACTGGGAGCGCAAATCGCCCAAGCCAAAGAGTTCAACGCTTCAAATTTCAAAGTCGCCTGGGACCTGTCCGGACCCGATGCAGCACAGTGGTTCAACAGCGGACCGGATGCCACGCGCATTCCCTGCGGAGACTTCCGAATCGCGCAAGACGGTGCCAATCTTTTTGACAGTCTACTTCCCGCAGGAATCGCAGCATCCACCCTTGTGCCGCAATTTGGTGGAGTGTCGATGTCGCCGGACTTTAGATTGACGTCTGAGAGCGTCAGCATTCGTTTTGCGGCGCTCGACGGTGCCATGCTGAGGATCATTCCTGACAACTATCCTCTGGGGAGCAACCCTATTTTTCCGCGCGCAATTGTCCAGCGCAAGTCCTCCGCTTGGACTAGGCTGGACACTAGTTATCGAGTCAACTGCAACTCTTACATGGAGTTCAGCACTCCTGGCCATCAGACCCGCCGCGCCGAACCGCCCAAGGGCAGCGCTCCTTTTACGGGCAGTGACGCCTTCTTCGTCGTGGAAAAAGTTGTCTTCCACAGTGGCAAAGACGCTCCAAAGGAAGTCTATCCAGCCCTTGAAATGCTGATAAATCTCCCCGCCACCAACAACACTCCTGCTGCCTATCTCGCGCAACTGAACGCGTGCCTCAAGGAATCCATCGATGCTTGGCGCGAAGGTGCCCTCTCCGAGGCCCAACGCGAGCTACTGGACGCTTGTCTCCAAAGTCGCATCCTCGTGGCCAACAGCGACGCCACTCCTGCTTTGAGCGATGCCACCCAACGCCTCAAAAGCAGTAGCAAGGCGTTGCCCACTCCGGCATTCACTCCGGGTGTTCTCGAACATAAAGGTAAAGACGCGGCACTTCTGGCACGTGGCGATCACAAAAGTCCCGGTGATATCGTCCCTCGTGCCTATCTCGAAGTCCTCAACCCACAACCGATTCTCTCTGAGCACAGTGGCAGAGCAGACCTCGCAGAGCGCGTTCTGGCAAAGGACAATCCGCTCACAGCACGAGTCATGGCTAATCGAATCTGGCTATGGACGTTCAGTGCTGGAATCGTCCCCACACCAGACAACTTCGGACGTATGGGGGAGAAGCCGACCCACCCTGAGCTCCTCGATTTTCTAGCCGGTCAACTTCAAGAGGGCGGATGGTCTCTCAAAAAGATGCTCGCCTACTTGGTGAGCACAGAAGCGTTTCAACGTTCCTCGCGCGCCTCCGAGCTAGCCACTCAAAAAGATCCGGCTAACACGCTGCTTTCCCATGCTCATATCAGGCGTCTGGAGGCGGAATCCATCCGAGACGCGCTTCTTAGTATTTCAGGCGCTCTCAATCCCGCGCAAATGGGAACGTCCGTGGGTCAAACCGTTCCTCGCCGGAGCGTTTATTTACAACAGCGCCGTAACAGTCTTCCTGCTTTGCTGACCACTTTCGATGCGCCAAAACCTTTCACCACTCTAGGCCGGCGCGACTCCACCACCGTCCCCGCCCAATCCCTGACACTCCTCAACGACCCAGCTGTCCTCCAACTGGCCAAGCGCTGGAGCGAATCGATGCGGGCTAAAAACCGATCCAACGAGGCAAACATCAGCGAGATGTTCGAGGCCGCCCTAGGCCACCCGCCAACGCCACGGGAAACGGCTCAAGCCCTATCATTACTGGCAGACTCCGGTCACCCGGAGGATCTCACGCCACTCGCGCACGCGATCTTTAATCTAAAGGAATTCATTTACTTAAGATAGACGCGAAGTCTCGTGCACCAGCCTTAAAATTCCATTTCACCCTATGAATTTCTCCCCGCTTTCCCGACGCTCGATGCTTGCCCGATGCTCTCTTGGTTTTGGCTCGCTCGCTCTGGGCGATCTCTTCGCCAATGCAGCAGGCACTTCCAAAAACAATGGGGTTAGTGAGGCACCCGCTGCCAACAGACGAAACGCCAAAGTCGATTCCGTCATTTTCTGTTACATGAGCGGCGGATTTTCCCACGTCGATTCCTTCGACCCGAAGCCGGAATTGGCCAAGCGCCACGGCCAACCCATGCCCGTCCCAGTGCTGCCCACGATGTTCAACAACAACGGCAACATCATGGCCAGTCCTTGGCAGGCAGCTCCACGAGGGCAATCGGGGCTCATCCTTACCGACTTGTTTCCGCAAATCGCCGCGTGCGCCGATGATCTCACCATCGTCCGCTCCATGACGACCAAGGTAAACGAGCACGCCCAAGGCAACTACGCCTTCCATACGGGCTTCCCGTTCATGGGCCACCCCAGTGCCGGGGCTTGGATCAGCTACGGAATGGGCTCCGGTAATCGAGACCTTCCCTCGTTCGTCGTGCTTCAAAGCGGTGAAGCCACCACCCCGCACGGCGGCGTCGGAGTCTTCAGTTCGGGCTACCTCCCAGCCCAACATCAGGCCTCTATCCTTAAAGCCGATGCAGGCGCTCCTCTAGCCTTTATCACCCCAACAGAAAGCGACCAACGCCAGCGGGCCAGCCTCGGGTTCATCAACGCCCTTGATACAGACTTTTTGCGGGATGCCCCAGACGCGCGCGTCGCAGCCGCCATAGCCAACTACGAAACCGCCTACCGCATGCAGACTTCCGTCCCTGAATTGTGCGAACTCAAGGGCGAACCAGATTCCATCAAGAAGCTTTATGGCTTGGATTCTCCTGACAAATACACCGCCGCCTACGCACGCCAAGCGCTAACAGCCCGACGTCTTGTGGAGCGCGGGGTTCGCTTCGTGGAACTCAGTTGTTTGTCGGTTGGCGTCGGCGCAGGCGGCGCTGCCAATCCGTGGGATCAGCACGGAAAACTTCAAGAGGGCCACGGCCTGATGGCGCACCAGGTGGATCAACCCGTTGCAGCGCTCATCAAGGACCTTAAACAGCGCGGTCTTTTTGAACGCACCTTGATTGTCTTTGCTGGTGAATTCGGCCGCACGCCGTTCTCCCAAGGCAGCGATGGACGCGACCACAACCCTATGGGATTCAGCGTGATGATGGCTGGAGGAGGACTCAAAAGAGGCTTCGCCCACGGCGTGACCGACGAACTCGGCTACTACGCTGTCGAGAACCAATGCACGGTTCAAGACCTGTGGGCCACCGTCTTGGAATTGCTGGGCATGGATCCCGAAAAGCTAACGTACCGTTTTGGCGGCAGAGACTTTCGTCTCAGTGATGTGCACGGAAAACCCCTCTCGAGCATACTGGCTTAAGGTCTCATACCACTTATTTAAATTTTCTGGATGATTTAAAAGACCTCATCGCCTGGGAGCGCGGAGCCCCAGCTCCGCAATGCCTGTGTGAGCTTTTGGAGCGTCAAAGCGGAGCTGGTGCTCCGCGTTCCCGGGAGAGAAGGACCAGTTTTCTTCAAGATTCGGTATCACTTTCTCTGTCTCACCCCGCGGTTCAAGCTGACGGTTAGTCTCGGGAACAGATCAGGGGTTTTTTGCGCGGGATTCTGAAGCGGCCTATTTGGGGATGATTCAGTTTTGAAAGCTAACGCGTGCGCAGATGGTAAGTCTGCTGCCGCAAAAGAAAGGGGACTATGGAAGCGGCGAACGAAACTCAAGAAGCCCTGCGACTAAGTGAAGAAAGGTTCCGCTTGCTGTGCCGTGCAGCTGGGGAGATCGCTTTGGATTGGGACCTAAAAAGCGGCGAAATTTGGTGGTCGGATCAATTTTTCAGCGCCACTCAGTACGAGAAAGGCGAGGTAAAGTGGGACACCGATTCTTGGGTACTGCGCATTCATCCGGAAGATCGCGTCCGCGTCCAGAGAGGGCTCAATGAATTCCTGAGTTCCAGCGGAGATTGCTGGGCAAATACTTATCGTTTTCTGCGGAAGGATGGAAAGTACATGGATATGGAGAGCCACGGTTATTTACAACGAAACCATTTGGGCGAGGCCCTCCGAATGATTGGCACAATTCGGAGGGGCACTGAGTGGCTTGCTGCATCTGTTCAAGCCGAGTTGAAAACTTCCATGAACGCCCTATCACACGATTTGAAAGCTCCATTAAGACATATCACGGCGTTTTTAAATCTGTTGGAGCAAACCAATGGTGAAAAAATAGACGATTCTGGGAGGCGTTATCTCGATATGATTTCTGCCGCCACTAATAACCTGACACGACTGCTCGAAGGGTTTTTATCCTTTTTAAACGTGGGATTCGCACCGCTACGGTTGGTACAGGTGGATCTAAACGCGCTCTTGTCTGAGGCCTGCCTTGAACTCGGAAAAGGCTGTGAGGGCCGCATTTTACACTGGCTCACGCCACCTCTGCCAACTGTAAACGGGGATCCAGTTCTCTTGCGCGAAGTTCTCTCAAAGCTGCTGGCGAATGCCTTGGAATCCACCAAAAAACGCTCGGTAACCGAGATTGAAGTCGGTTGCCGCAGAGATGCGGGTGAGACCGTTTTTTTCGTCAAAGACAACGGGATTGGTTTTGATATTCGGTACGCTGCGAAGCTGTTTCATCTCTTTCAAAAGCTTCATAATAACAGTGATTTTGAAGGGCCTGGGATCGGCTTAGCCTGCGTTAAAGCGATCATCGAGCGCCACGAGGGACGAGTTTGGGCTGAATCCACTCCAGATACCGGCTCGACTTTTTACTTTTCGCTACAGAACAGGCCATAAAGCGGGGCAAGGAAGTGCTGCCCGTAAGCTACGGCAAGATGCCCAAAAATTAAGGGTTGCCTTGGTTGGGATGGGGGATCCTTTTGAGCCCGAACTCCTGATTTAAGAATTAAAGGAGGTCATCACGCGGAGGCGCGGAAACGCTAAGGTTGGAAATGAAACATCCTTTTTTACAGGAATTTTTATTTCTCCGCGCTTCCGCGCCTCCGCGTGAACTTCTATTTTCAGATTTATACCACCTATCCAAGTTTTCTGGATGATTCAAAAGACCTCAGCACCTGGAAGCGCGGAGCCCAAACTCCGCAATGCCTGTGTGAGCTTTTGGAGCGTCAAAGCGGAGCTGGTGCTCCGCGTTCCCGGGAGAGAGGGACCAGTTTTCTTCAAGATTTGGTATTAGTTGGTCGCCCTTGGTCACGCGGAAAAGCAAAAGCCCCACTTTAACATAAAACGCCGGCCCCCTTGCGGAGACCGGCGCTTAAATGAATCGCAATCGATTCAAACGAACCGCTATCGGTTCATTTTAGGCTTAGTAATCCATGCCACCGTGCCCGTGATGGGCATCCCCAGCTGAGGCGGCCTTCTTCTCAGGCATCTCGGTAACGATCGCTTCGGTCGTCAAGAGGAGGCCAGAGATGGAGGATGCGTGCTGGAGCGCGCTGCGGGTGACCTTGGTCGGGTCCACCACACCGGCCTTCACGAGGTCAATCCATTCGCCAGTGGCGATGTTGTACCCCTCGTTACCCTTACGGCGCTTGGCTTCGCTCACGATCAACGCGCCTTCGAGGCCTGCGTTGTCGGCAAGCTGGCGCAAAGGAGCCTCGATCGCACGGCGGATAATCCCCGCACCGATCAATTCGTCACCTTCGAGTTCGAGCTTATCCAACGCCTTTTGAGCGCGGATTAGAGCGACACCGCCTCCGGGGACGATCCCTTCTTCCACCGCTGCGCGCGTGGCGTGCAAGGCGTCTTCAACACGGGCCTTCTTTTCCTTCATCTCGGTTTCGGTAGCAGCACCGACGTGGATGACGGCCACACCGCCTGCGAGCTTGGCGAGACGCTCCTGGAGCTTCTCACGGTCGTAGTCGGAAGTGGTTTCTTCGATCTGACGGCGGATCTGGGAAACGCGGCCTTGGATGTCGGCCTGCTTGCCAGCGCCTTCGACGATGGTGGTGTTTTCCTTGTCGATGGTCACGCGCTTGGCTTTGCCGAGGTCTTCAAGTCCGAGGTTCTCAAGCTTGAGGCCGAGATCTTCGGTGATGAGACGGCCGCCGGTAAGCACAGCGATGTCTTCGAGCATGGCCTTGCGACGGTCGCCAAAGCCAGGGGCCTTGACTGCGGCGATCGCGAGGGTGCCGCGCAGCTTGTTGACCACGAGAGTCGCAAGCGCTTCGCCTTCGACGTCTTCAGAGATAATCAAGAGCGGTTTGCCGGTCTTGGCCACCTTTTCCAGCAAAGGAAGGATGTCCTTGAGGCTCGAAATCTTCTTCTCGTGAAGAAGGATGTAGGGCGAGTCTAGGATCGCTTCCATGCTTTCGTGGTTGGTCACGAAGTAGGGAGAAATGTAGCCCTTGTCGAACTGCATCCCTTCCACCACGTCGAGGGTGGTTTCAATGGACTTGGCTTCTTCCACCGTGATGGTGCCGTCCTTGCCGACCTTGTCCATCGCGTCTGCGATGATGTTGCCGATCGCGGAATCCCAGTTGGCGGATACGGTTGCGACCTGCGCGATTTCCGTGCGGTCCTTGACCTTCTTGGAAATCTTGTGGAGTTCGGCCACGATGGCTTCAACGGCCTTCTGGATGCCGCGCTGAAGCGACATGGGGTTTGCACCCGCTGTCACGTTCTTGAGACCTTCGCGATAGATGGACTCAGCGAGAACCGTTGCTGTCGTGGTGCCATCACCGGCGATGTCGCTGGTCTTGGAAGCCACTTCACGCACGAGCTGGGCGCCCATGTTTTCGTAAGGGCATTCCAATTCGATTTCCTTGGCGACGGTGACGCCGTCCTTGGTGATCGTGGGTGAACCGAACTTTTTGTCGAGAATCACGTTGCGTCCGGCTGGCCCGAGGGTCGCCTTGACGGTTTTCGCGAGTTTTTCGACGCCGCGCAACAATGCGTGCCGTGCGGCTTCATCAAACAGGAGTTGTTTAGCTGCCATAAGATTTGAGTATTAAGAGGTTTTTAGGATGGGTTGATTTTCCAGCGGTTAGCCGACGATCCCGAGGATGTCGTCTTCGCGAAGGATGAGATAAGAGACTCCGTCGAGCTTCACTTCCGTGCCGCCGTACTTGGAGATAATGACCTTGTCACCTTTCTTCACGGTGAAGGCGATGAGCTTACCGTGCTCATCATGCTTGCCGGTGCCGATGGCAACGACTTCTGCTTCCTGTGGCTTTTCTTTAGCCGTGTCTGGGATGATGATCCCGCCTTTTTTGAGTTCAGTTTCCTCGATCGGTTTTACGAGAACCCGATCACCGAGGGGGCGAATTTTAACGCTCATGGTGGTCTTGTTGTACTAGGTTTGGTTTTGGGTTTCTGGATTACACTGTCTCCCTGCGTTGTCGGGTTGAACCGGAGACGCAGGCAGACGGGTAAAGGGGTTTGGCGTTATGCCATGCGGACAATGCGTTTAGGAATGCTTCTTCTTGTCGTCATCGACGACTTCGAACTCCGCGTCCACCACGTCACTCTTACCGTCCTTTTTCGCGGAGGCGCTTGCCGCTCCGCTGGCATGGTCTTCCGAGGCGGGGGCCGCTCCGGCGTGCTTGTAAAGTTCTTCGCTGACAGCCTGGAATTGATTCTGCAAATCCGTGTAGGCGGTCTTAATCGCTTCGACATCGCTCCCCTTTAACGTAGAGCGAACTGTTTCGACGGCCTTCTCAATACCCGTGCGCTTGTCTTCGGGAAGTTTATCTCCCAAATCCTTAATCTGCTTCTCGCACTGGTAGGCAAGGTTGTCCGCGTTATTGCGTACCTCGGCCGACTCACGCGCCAATCGGTCTTCTTCGGCGTGTGCCTCGGCTTCGCGCTGCATGCGCTCAACCTCTTCTTTGCTCAAGCCGCTCGAGCCGGTGATGGAAATTTTCTGCTCCTTACCCGTTCCGAGGTCCTTAGCCGAAACATGGAGAATGCCGTTCACGTCGATATCAAAAGTGACTTCAATCTGAGGCACTCCGCGAGGAGCTGGTGGGATACCATCGAGCTTGAACGTGCCAAGCTGCTTGTTGTCGCGGCTCATACTGCGCTCTCCCTGCAACGCCACGATTTCGACACCAGGCTGATTCTCCGAGTAGGTGGAGAAGATCTGCGCCTTGCGGGTTGGGATCGTCGTGTTGCGCGGAATCATCGGGGTGGCGACACCACCGGCCGTTTCGATTGCCAACGTCAGCGGCGTGACATCCAGAAGCAAAACGTCCTTCACGTCACCGCGCAAAACCCCGCCTTGAATCGCAGCGCCCACAGCGACCACTTCATCTGGGTTCACACCCTTGTGGGGTTCCTTACCAATGATGTTGCGCGCGGTTTCAATGACCTTGGGCATACGGGTCATCCCGCCCACGAGGACGAGTTCGTCGACGTCTTTCTCCGCGAGCTTGGCATCCGCCAGACAGGCGCGGACAGGCTTCATTGTACGCTCAAAAAGATCGTCCGTGAGCTGCTCTAACTTCGAGCGGGAAAGCGCCTTCTGAATGTGCTTGGGCCCAGTCTGGTCGGCAGTGATGAACGGGAGGTTGATCTCGTATTGTTGCGAGGACGAAAGCGCGATCTTCGCTTTTTCCGACTCCTCTTTAACGCGCTGAATGGCGTCGGGTTGCTTGGAGAGATCTATGCCGGTGTCGGCCTTGAACTCGTTGGTAACCCAATCCATGAGCCGGTTGTCCCAGTCATCGCCGCCGAGATGTGTGTCGCCGTTGGTGGCACGCACCTCAAAAACGCCGTCGCCGATTTCCAGCACTGAGATGTCGAAGGTGCCGCCGCCGAGGTCGTACACCGCGATTTTCTCGTCCTTCTTTTTGTCGAGCCCGTAAGCGAGAGAAGCCGCTGTGGGTTCGTTGATAATGCGCAACACTTCGAGGCCGGCAATCTTGCCCGCATCCTTGGTCGCATTACGCTGTGAGTCGTTAAAGTACGCAGGAACGGTGATGACCGCTTGGGTGATGGTTTCACCGAGTTTGGCTTCGGCGTCCGCCTTAAGCTTACTCAGGATCATTGCGCTGATTTCTGGCGGGGAATACGTGCGGGTCTCACCCCCCACGGTCACTTGGATGTGAGCATCGCCGTTGGGCGCTTTGACAACATTGTACGGGATGCGCTTGAGCTCATCCTGAACCTCATCAAATTTGCGGCCCATAAAGCGCTTGACGGAAAAGATCGTGTTTTGCGCGTTAGTGATGCCCTGACGCTTGGCGGCCTGACCCACCACGCGTTCGCCGGTCTTGGTGAATGCCACGATCGACGGGGTCGTGCGTGCGCCTTCGCTGTTTTCGAGCACCACGGGTTCCCCGCCTTCCATGACTGCCATGCAAGAGTTGGTGGTGCCGAGGTCGATGCCTAGAATTTTTGCCATAGGAAAGTTCGGAGTTTGGACGTTTGTATTTTCGGACTCGTAATCTGACCGGCCGAACTGAAGCAGGGGGCGGGCCATACCTAATCTAAAGCTATAAACTTATCTAAATAAATGGTTTATGCTTTTAAAATGAAAGCACCATACTGCGCCAACTCCAAATTTTGGCACATGTGAGTCAGCCTAGATTGCGTCATTTTGGCGCACATTTAATTCATTGCTGCTCCGAACTGCGGAGCGTTACCCAACTGAGGTGCGCTCTCCTAAACGCAGTGCATGGCCTTGCGAGACGGTCGCCGAGGGGTATTGTTTTTGAACGACACCGTCGATTCATCCTTCAACTCTCAACTTTCCGCTTTTGTGATTCAAAGCCTGTTAGCTCCTTCTTTCCTTGGTCCGTGGTTCCGTCTGACCGACGCATACACCCCTTCCAAAACGCATTCAACCGTAGGGCAACCAGCCCCACTGCCTTAGAGCCTGCATTGAAACCGGTCACATTTCAGGGGAAGGAATTCTCAAACCTACAGCTGCTCGGCAGACTGCTTGCGCTCAGCTGGCGGTACCGTTGGGGGTGCATTAAAATCCTTGCGGCGCAGTTGCTTCTATTGGGATTAAGTCTTGCAACTATCGGGTTTACAGGGCTCGGCATAGACACGCTGCGCTATGCAGTGGACCCGTCGATCCTGGCTCCCATGTGGCCTGCGGCATTGACTCCCCCACCGGATTGGCCGGCAATGAAGGTTCTAGAGGCTATTGCTTTTGCGATACTGCTGCTCTCACTGGTGCGGTTCGCTCTAGGATATTTCAACGGGATTTGGTTTGGAGAACTGCTCCAAGGGCGGCTGGTCGTCGATCTCAGAGCGGAGTGCTACGACAAACTGCAACGGCTCAACTTTCGGTTTTTCGACTCAAACTCCAGCAGTTCGCTCATCAATCGCATTGGTGGCGACGTCCAATCGGTGCGTCTATTTATCGACGGCGTCCTCTTTCCTGTGGTGACGCTCGTCGTGTCCGTGTGCGCCTCACTGGCGTACATGCTGGCGGTGCACGTCAAACTCACGCTCGCATGCCTTGCTACAACCCCCTTACTTTGGGCTTGTTCCGCACTTTTCTCACGGGCCGCCCGACCCTCCTATAAACTGGGCAGCGAACTCTTCGACTCCCTTGTCCAGCGCCTCGCCGAGACCATCCGTGGGATTCAGGTGATCAAAACATTCGCCCGCGAAGACGCCGAACTCGCCCGCCTCAAGACCGCTAACGACGCCGTCCGCGACGCCCAACATCGCATCTTTTCCCAAGTCACCACATTCGTTCCCATCACCCTCTTTCTCAGTCAGGTGAACGTCATCGTGCTACTCGGTTACGGTGGGTTGCTCGCCGTGCGCGGGGAAATCGGCGTGGGAACCGGTTTGGTGGGGTTCGCTGCGATCCTTCAACAATTCTCCGGGCAAATCGCCGGGATCGGGAACATTGCGAACTCCATGCAGCAATGTCTGCGCGCGGCGCAACGAGTCTTTGAGGTGCTCGACGCTCCTATCCAAATCCATGCGCCAGACAAGCCGCTGCCCACGACGGCAATTCGTGGTGAGCTCGAGTTCGAAGGCGTTTCGTTCACCCACGCCGCAGATTCAGTGCTGCGAGACGTCAGTTTCAAAATAGCTCCTGGCCAATGTGTTGCACTGGTTGGTCCGACTGGAAGTGGTAAAAGCAGCCTGCTGAATCTCATCCCCCGTTTTTACGATCCGACGCAAGGCCGAGTCTTACTGGACGGCGTGGACATTCGTGAAATGGATCTTCTCTATCTGCGCCAGCAAGTCGGGGTTGTGTTTCAAGACAGCTTTTTATTCAGCACGACCATCGCCGCAAATATTGCTTTTGGCCGCCCCACAGCAACCCAAGAACAAATTGAAAAGGCGGCGAAGATTGCATCAGCCCACGACTTTATCACCGAGCTTCCGAGCGGCTACGATACGGTTTTGGGCGAGGCTGGCGTCGGCCTTTCAGGGGGCCAGCGGCTACGATTGGCGATTGCGCGCGCGCTCCTTCTCGAGCCGGCACTCCTTCTTTTAGACGACCCGACCGCCGCAGTTGATCCGGGGACGGAGCACGAAATTGCGCAGGCTATGGAAGCCGCGATGCAGGGGCGAACGACGTTCATCATCGCCCATCGACCGGCACTGCTGCGTCGCGCCTCTCTCATTTTAGTGCTCGAAGACGGCCGGATCGTGCAGTCTGGAACGCATGACGAGCTGGTGCAAATCCCCGGCTACTACCAAACCGCAGCGCTACTCCAAGCTGATTCCGGAGAGCCTGCCAAAGCTCACCTCGCCACCGCATGAAACCGCGCGCCGTCCCTCTCACCTTCGTGCGACACGATCCGGAGAACACACAGCACCGGCCCGAGGACAATGTATTCACGCTGCTGCGACGTGTATTTGAATACGCAAAGCCGCACCGCAAACTCCTTATTCCATTAAGTATACATGTATGTTTTCGGGCAGTATTGCTGCCCATTGGAACTTGGGCAATGGCCGCCGTCATCAACGGTCCCATCGCGCATCGTGATGCCACGGGCGTCATTTATGGCGCGGTGGGTTTCGCCGCGCTGGCTGCCCTGACCAACTTCCTTTTCCATTACCGTTACAAACTCGCGCTCCTTTTGGGGGAAGCTGTGATCCACGATTTGCGTGCCGCAGTGTTCCAACATGTGCTGCGAATGCCGATGGCTTATTTCGACAAAACCAAAACGGGTCGGATTATTGGGCGGGTCACCTCGGACATCGACAGCATCCGCACCGGCGTACAGGACGTCGTATTTATCAGCGCAGTTCAGATCGGCCAGATGTTGGTCGCCTCGGCTTTGATGATCTACTATGATAGAGTCTTGTTTTTATTGGTGGCGTTACTCGCCCCGATTGTTTGGATTTTGAACCGGACTTTCACCAAGCGGGTGACCGAGGCCCAGCGCAAAGCCTCGGAGAGTTACAGCCGAATCGCCGCGACACTCTCCGAATCCGTGAGCGGAGTCCGTGTCACGCAAGGCTTTGTGAGAGAGGATGTAAATTCAGCGTATTTCCGAGATCTAGCTGCGGATCAGGCAGGATACAACATGGTGATGGCGCGTACCTCTGCACTTTTCCTGCCGCTTTTGGAATGCCTCACGCTGGGCTTCACCGCGCTGTTGCTCCTCGTCGGATCATGGCGCATCCTCTCGCCCGGTTCCGGAGAAAACATCGGCGACATTGTACAGTTTTTCTTCCTCTCGGCGCTGCTTTTTGAGCCGGTGAAAAGCGTGGGCAACCAGTATGCTGCCGCTCTGGCCGCCATGGTTGGTGCCGAACGCGTCTTCCGTTTGTTGGACACGCCGCCTGCGTGGTTGGACGCCCCCGACGTGCTGCCACTCGCCGGGGCGGCAAACTCCAAAGAAGCTCCAATCGGTATTCGCGTAGAGTTTGAAAAACTCTGGTTCGCCTACGAGCCCAGTCGGCACGTTCTGAAAAATATCAGTTTTTGTGCAGAGCCAGGACAGACGATTGCGCTAGTCGGGCACACTGGGAGTGGTAAAACTTCAATCACTAACCTACTTGCCAAGTTGTATTTGCACGAGAGTGGAAAACTTCTTTTGGATGGGATGGAAATTAACAAAATCCAGTCCGCCTCGCTGCACCGCCAAATGGGAGTCGTTCAACAGAGCAGCTTTTTGTTCGAGGGGACGGTGCTGGATAACATCCGGTTTGCACACCCAGAGGCGAGCGAAGAAGAGGCGATGGAGGTCACGCGGCGCCTCGGGTTTGGGGATTTGATCGAGGCGTTGCCCCAAGGCCTTCAAACTCCAGTGGGTGAAGGCGGCACTGGACTTTCTTCCGGACAGAGGCAGTTGGTGAACTTTGCGCGTGCGCTGTTGCTAAACCCGCGCCTCCTCATTTTAGACGAGGCAACCAGCGCCATCGACGCGCCGACGGAGGCTCGGATTCAACGCGCCCTAAACACCCTGTTGCAGGGACGCACCAGCTTTGTTGTGGCGCACCGCTTAAGCACAATCCGCGGAGCCGACCTCATTCTAGTGTTGGAAAACGGGGAGATTGTGGAGCGCGGCACCCACAAAGAACTGCTGATTCTTCAAGGTGTTTACGCAACGCTACACTCGCATTTTACTGGAGCGTAACACTTTACAGGGCTACATTAGCCGCACCCCTTCCCCTTAACGGCCACCTACGGCATGGCGGACCGCACTTTTTCCTTTTGCTCTTCAGCATTGGATTGGATGCGTTGGAGATCGTAGGCGAGTTGTTGCTCGAGCTGGCCGATTCCTGTGTGATCGCCACCAGCGGCTGCTTTGGCCATTTGGTCCTTCAAAAAGAGCTCTTTTTCAGCCATTTTTGATTTCGCAATAGATTCTATTTCAGCTATTTGCTCTTTCTGTGCTGCACTCAATGCCGCTGTCGGTGAATGCTTCTCTAGTCGTTCCATCGCGAGTTCATATGCGCTTTTCATGGGGAAGTTCGTGAAAAGTTTTTCCCCTTGAGTCAATCTTCGTCTGATGATTCGCCTGCTTAGCACAGATTTTGACGGTACGCTGGTCGACCACTTTGGAAGTCCTGCGGTTGATCCAGCGCTTTTTTCGACGCTTAAAATGCTCCAAGCCCGAGGGGTGTTTTGGGCCATCAATACCGGACGCGACCTTCCTTTTGTGGATGACGGCTTGCGTGAATTTGATTTTACGGTGACTCCGGACTTCGTAGTGACGGCCGAACGCGAGGTTTTTCACCGTGGATTAACGGGTGAATGGCAAGACTTTGGAGAATGGAACAGGCGCTGTTATCAAGAGCACGATGCGCTGTTTGAGTCGGCTTCTAGCTTTCTAGAAGACATCCGTCGGTTTTTGAAAACGAGTGTCCACGCCGATCCCATCTACGAAGGAGACCGTATGGTCGGTTTGGCTTCGAAGTCCGAGGCTGACATGGAGTTGATCTGCCAGTTTCTGGAAACCGAGCGCGCAAAGGTTCCAGGCTTTGCCTACATGCGGAACACGATTTGGGTGCGCTTCTGCCACGAGGCTTACAGCAAGGGCACCGCGCTGGCGGAGTTAGCGCGTTTAACGGACATTAGCCGGTCTGAAATTTTCGCTGCGGGCGATCATTACAACGACCTTCCGATGCTCGACGGCACGCACGCGCAGTGGGTCGCATGTCCCAGCAACGCCGTTCCTGCGGTGCAGACTGTGGTGCGCGCCGCTGGGGGCTTTGTCGCGGAAGGTCGTTGCAGCACTGGCGTCGTGGAGGCGCTCGCGCATTTGAGCGCGCTGGGTGAGTTTGCTCTGCCAAGGGCGTAAGCGTCTCTATGCGCAAACACTGGCATGTGGAGCGCGGCGCGTTTCGAGCGAGAGGGACGCGCTGGAAAAAGTTCGCCGCTCATTCCACAAACCAGTTGTGGCGCGGAATCGGTCCCTCCGGAGAGTGGTTGCTGAAGTGGTATCGCTATCCCGATGAAGGGATTCATCCCGAACCCGAGGTTGCGCATTTCCTTTGTTCACAAGGATATGAGTATGTCCCGGAATTCGGTGCGCGACTTGATGAACAGCGGGAGGGTGCATCGATAACGCGTGCTTTTATCCAGCGTTGGGTGGCCGGAACTTCCGCATGGGATCACACGGTTAAGACCCTGAGCGCGGGCTTTGTGGATGTCGAATATGCGAAGGATCTGGGGCATTACGTGGGCGAGTTACACACGGTTCTGGCTTCCGGCGTAGAAGGGACTCCGTTTTTAGCGAGGGCATGGGATGCACCGGCGCAGCAACGCTGGATAGGGCGGTTGACGGGCGGCATCGCACAATGGATAGCCGCGCTTGAAGGGGAGCGCCCCGCATCGGTGCCAGAGGAAACTTGGAGTCGGTTGAGGCGCGATTGGGTGGCTGGTGAAAATGGGTGGAAAGCCCGGGTCGAGGGGCTCGCGGGATTATCTTTCAGCGGCGTGCAAAGCCGGGTGCATGGCGATTTACATTTGGGTCAGGCTTTGGAGCGGCAAGCGCACGGGGAACGACAGTTTTACTTCGTGGACTTTGAAGGAGAGCCAACCCGGCCGCTTGCGGAGCGCAGGCTGTTGGATACTCCTCTTCGTGATGCGGCTGGGATGTGGCGCTCCTTCGCGTACGCAGCGGCACTAAGCGGTGCCTCTGCTGAAGCGCAGAATGTTTTGCAGGAAGCATTTCTGGCAGGTTGGGTGCGCGCTGCCCCTGCTCTAGGGAGCAATTGGAGGAGCTGCCTTGACGGCTTAGCCTGGGAAAAAACCATCTACGAGGCCCTCTACGAATTGCGCCACCGTCCAGACTGGCTCTGGATTCCGCTGCGCGGTCTGAACTATTGGCGTTGAAAAACAATTGCCGCACGAGGCAACGAAGCGTTTTGTTTGAGATGTGAGTTTCTATCGGCACCTCGTTCGTCCCCTTCTGTTCTCTTTCGATCCGGAAACCGTCCATCATTTTGCGATGGACTGTTTGGAATTCGCGGGTCCCGCGATGAATTGGCTTTCACCCGCGCCCCACCCGCGCCTAAGCCGCACAGTATTCGGAGTACGGTTTCCTAGCCCAGTGGGGTTGGCGGCGGGATTCGACAAAAACGCGATGGCGCTCCCGGGTTGGGAGGCGCTCGGGTTTGGGTTTGCAGAAATAGGGACGGTCACGGCGAAGGCGCAACCGGGCAATCCCAAGCCTCGAATGTTTCGTTTACAGGAAATAGAAGCCGTCATCAACCGACTGGGATTCAACAACCAAGGAGCTCAAGCCGTGGCCAACCGGCTGCGTCTATTGCGCGAAAAGGGTCGCTGGCCGGGCATTCCCGTGGGAGTGAATCTCGGCAAGTCGAAGGTGACGCCCTTGGAGGAGGCAACTGCTGATTACGTCGAGTCGTTTGTTAAACTGCGCGATTACGGCGATTACTTTGTGCTCAACGTGTCCTCGCCCAATACTCCCGGGCTGCGCCAATTGCAGGACAAGTCTGCGTTAGAAGGACTGCTTTCCGCAGTGCAAGCCGCCAATACCTCCCGACTGCCGGTCCTGCTCAAAATCGCGCCTGACTTGGAATGGGCTGCCATCGAGGAAATTTTAGCGCTGGTGCAAAGCCACGATCTCGCTGGAGTAATCGCGACAAATACGACCATCGACCACAGTTGCGTGCCGGAGTCACGGAGGGAGCAAGGCGGCCTGAGTGGCCAACCGTTGAAGGCGCGCGCTTTGGCGGTGCTAAAGTTCATCGTCGCCAATACGAGGCTACCGGTCATCGCCGTCGGGGGAATCGGGTCGGCGCGGGACGCCATGGAACGTTTGGATGCGGGGGCGTCGCTGATCCAAATTTACACCGGACTTGTGTATGAAGGGCCGGGACTTGTGCGGGCGATTCACAGCTCCATTTTGAAGAATCCGAATTAGCTAAATAGGAAGTGCCAAAATGGCACGTTTATTGGAATGGGATGAGCTACTTTGGCGCATTTTTAGCGATACCCGAACAAATCTCTAGAAGCACAGGCGCTGGCACCGTTCCTGCATTATACTGAGAGAGTTCCTGCAGTCAGCCTTCAGCTAATCTAACTATGAATCCCGAACGCTTTACTGAAAAATTCCGCCAGGCCTTCGACACAGCCCACGAAAGCGCCGCTCGCCGCCAGCACACCGAGTTCGATAACGAACATTTTCTCGACGCGCTCCTCACGCAGCCCGAGGGAGTCGCCCTGCCCCTGATCGAAAACGCTGGTGCCTCCCTCACGCTGTTGCGCCAGTTGCTCGACCCCGAACTCGCCCGACGCGCCACCGCCCATGGCACCACGGTCCCCAACCCTTCGCGAGATTTGGTGGCCATGCTCACCGCCGCCGATACCGAGCGCTCTCGCCTCAAAGATGAGTACCTCAGCGCCGAACATTACCTGCTCGCGCTCGTCCAAGGAAAGTTACCCGTGAGCCGAATGCTGAAAGAAGTGGGGTTAACCCATCCCGCCCTGCTCGCCTCGCTGCAAAAGGTGCGCGGCTCCCAGCGCATCACGGATTCAAATCCAGAAGCCAAATACCAAGCGCTAGAAAAATATGGACGCGACCTCACCGTACTGGCGCAACGGGGCAAAATCGACCCCGTCATCGGGCGGGACTCAGAAATCCGCCGAGTGATGCAGGTGCTTTCCCGGCGTACGAAGAACAATCCCGTCCTCATCGGAGAGCCGGGAACGGGGAAGACGGCGATCGCGGAAGGCTTGGCGAGAAGGATCGTGTCGGGGGACGTGCCCGAGTCGCTCAAAAACAAGCGCCTGATTGCGATGGATTTAGGGGCGATGGTCGCGGGCGCCAAATTTCGCGGGGAGTTTGAAGACCGGCTCAAAGCATTCTTGAAAGATGTTCAGGACTCGCAGGGACAGGTCATTTTATTCATCGACGAACTCCACACTTTGGTCGGAGCCGGAGCGGCGGAGGGTTCCATGGACGCCTCCAACATGCTAAAGCCCGCGCTCGCCCGAGGCGAACTGCGCACCATCGGAGCGACCACTCTGGACGAGTACCGCAAGCACATCGAAAAGGATCCCGCTCTGGAGCGCCGCTTTCAACCCGTTCACGTGGATGAACCCAGCGTTGAGGACACCATCGCGATCCTGCGCGGCCTCAAAGAGCGTTACGAAGTCCATCACGGCGTCCGTATCGCCGACTCTGCGCTTGTGGCTGCCGCGACACTTTCAAGCCGCTACATCGCGGATCGGTTTTTGCCCGACAAGGCGGTCGATCTGATGGACGAGGCCGCCGCGCGCCTGAAAATCGAGCTCGAATCCATGCCAGCGGAAATTGATCAGCTGGAGCGCCAAAGCATGCAGTTGGAAATGGAACGGCAGGCCTTGAAGAAGGAAACCGATCAGGCAAGCCGCGACCGACTGGAGCGCATCGAGCGAGAGCTTTCCGTGGTGAAGGAGGAGGCGACGCGCTTGAAATCGCAGTGGTTGAACGAAAAGGGCGAGATCGACAAGGTCCGCGAATTGACAGCACGCACGGAAAAGCTGCGTCTGGAATTGGAACAAGCGCAACGCAAAGGCGACTTAGGTCGGGCGAGCGAAATTCAGTACGGACTTTTACCCGAAGCGCAAAGGCAGGTTCAAGAACAGGACAAACGGATGCAATCCTTGCAGGGTGGAAAACCTATGCTACGGGAGGAGGTTACTGAGGAGAACATTGCTCAGGTCATCTCGGCGTGGACGGGCATCCCGGTGACCAACCTGCGCGAAGGCGAACGGGAAAAACTTGTCCACATGGAGGAGCGTCTCGGCAAGCGCGTCATCGGACAGCGCCCGGCGATCAAAGCGGTGGCCAACGCGGTGCGGCGGGCGAGGGCCGGATTGCAGGATCCGAATCGGCCGATTGGCTCGTTTATTTTTCTCGGGCCGACAGGCGTGGGTAAGACCGAGTTGGCCAAGGCGCTTGCCTCGTTTTTGTTCGATGACGAATCGGCGATGGTGCGTATCGATATGAGCGAATACATGGAGCGCCACTCTGTTGCACGTTTGGTGGGGGCGCCTCCGGGGTACATCGGATTTGAGGAAGGCGGGCAGTTGACAGAAGCAGTGCGCAGGCGGCCGTATGCGGTGGTGCTCTTTGATGAGATTGAGAAGGCGCACCCGGAAGTCTTCAACATCTTGCTCCAGCTTTTGGACGATGGCCGAATCACGGACAGCCAAGGGCGCACCGTGGATTTCAAGAACACCGTGGTGATCCTGACATCAAACATTGGCAGCCAGCATATTTTAGAGGTGGATAACGCGGAGCAACGCGAGGCGCTCGTGATGCAGGCATTGCGCGACCATTTCCGGCCCGAGTTTTTGAACCGGATCGACGAAACTATTCTGTTTGACCGGCTCAGTGAGACGGACCTAGCGGAAATCGTGACCATTCAAATCGCTCAACTAGAAGCCCGTATCGCGCCACAAAAACTGGAGCTTCACGTCAGCGCCGCCGTACGCACCCTCCTCGCCGAGGAAGGCTACGATCCGGTGTACGGCGCCCGCCCACTGAAGCGCACCATCCAACGTCGCCTGCTGGACCCGCTGTCTCTGGCGATCTTGGAGGGCCGCTTCAAAGAGGGCGATCACATTTACGCTGAGACGCATAACGGCACCATAGAGTTTGGAACCACAAAGCCCGAGATCCCACAACCCATTGAAGTAGAGTGATATTTTCTCTCCCCCGAGAGTCAACAGGGCCTGATGCCAAATCTTGAAAAAACTGGTTGTTCTCTCCTGGGACCGCGGAGCCCCAGCTCCGCTTTGACGCTCCAAAAACTCAGAAAGTCATTGCGGAGCTAGGGCTACGCACTCCCAGGCGCTGAGGTCTTTGAATCATCCATAAACCTGGGGTGAGCAGAAAGTGAACAGAAAGTGTCTGTCCCCTGCGGCTGAACAGAAAGTGTCTGTCCCCTGCGGAGCGATGCGGCGTACGAGAACCAACCAGTTGACCAACTTGATGTGACCAACTACAGTCTTTCCATGGAATCTATGCTGATCTCCGAATTCAAAGCGAAAGCCATCGCGACGCTTAAAAAGGTTAGGGACACAGGAGAGCCCGTTCTTGTCACCATCCGCGGAGTGGCCGTCGCGGAAATTTTTCCGCCGCGCAATGTCAGGGCAGAAGGCGTGGTCTTGGGTGCCTGCTCCCAGCTCACGGTCGAACGCCCACCCGACGCGCAGCTCGTCTCCATGAGTGCCACCGATGAATGGGAAATGAATCAATGAAGGTCCTTCTGGATACCCACGTCTGGATCTGGGCGGCGGAGGGATCAAAAGCGCTCGGCCCAAATTGCACAAAATTACTGACCGCCTCCACTACGCAACGCTGGATTTCACCCGTTTCAACCTTGGAGATCGCCCGCTTGGTAGCACGGCGAGAGATTGTTCTTGCCTGCCCGTTATCGGAATGGATCGCCCGTTCCATGAGCGCCCTCAAGCTACAGACAGTAGAATTAGACCACGCCACAGCCATGGAGGCGTACGCTTTGCCCGGCGACTTTCATCCAGATCCCGCAGACAGGCAACTCGTGGCAGCGGCCCGCGTACACGGCTTGCGATTACTGACGGCGGACGCGCGCATCCTCGCCTACCGCGAAGTGCTGTCGATTTCCGCGCTCCAATAAACCAGCTCAGTGCTGGAACGCCTCCGGCTCAAACCTGAGCATTTCGCTCCCAGCCTTGGGAATAGGGGACAGACACTTGGGTAACGAGCGCAGGGTGGTCGAGCGCAGGGGACAGACACTTGGGTAAAACCTTTTCCCCTTCGCATCCGTAGCAAGGGGTGTATGAGGCGCGCGAGATTCAAGGCCGAGGCTTCGGTGCAGGTCGCTCA
>Ga0209597_1000741_pt1 | contig 21206 bp, 24 predicted proteins | sample M_140625_MF_Meta_FD_187316 | JGI IMG/M metagenome (GOLD analysis project Ga0209597, IMG submission 187316) | Freshwater microbial communities from Lake Montjoie, Canada to study carbon cycling - M_140625_MF_MetaG (SPAdes) (version 2) | ecosystem: Environmental > Aquatic > Freshwater > Lake... | reverse complement strand
GAAGAAGCAGCTATACGAATTTATCAGACTGGCTTGCAGCAGAAAGCGCGCTCAAAGGCGATTGGCTCTGATACAAAAGAGGGTGATACTCATAGTCATGGTGGCTTTCGTGGTCGTGGTCGTGGTCGTGGTCGTGGTGGCTTTCGTGGTCGTGGCACTTGATCAATAAAAATAAATTATTCTACAATAGAGTACTATGTCAGCACAGACAACACCTACAGATAATCGTTCTAGAGCCAGTTCTATTACAGATTTATCTGGAAATGTGGCATCACCTGCCAAGAAGAAGTTTTTGAATGGTTGGGCGAAGGAGCAAGAGACACTTATGGCAGAATGGGCTGATAAGGCTGGCTGCTATCGTTGGTTACATGACCGCTGCGAAAAGAAGTATTCCAGTTTAAATATGTCTATTACAATTCCTGTCATTATCTTATCAACACTGACGGGAACAGCCAATTTTGCCCTAGGAAGTTTTATACCCCCAAATAACCCTGATCTAAAAAATTATGTCGGTGCCGGCATTGGAATTGTCTCTATTTTTGCTGGAATTTTGACTACACTTGGAAACTTCTTGCGATATGCTCAAGGAAGTGAAGCACACCGCGTTGCTGGAATCTCATGGGGCAAATTTCAGAGACAAATTGCCGTTGAACTTGCGATCAATCCGATTGAGCGTATTGATGCTATGGATTTTTTGAAAATATGCCGTGCCGAGCTTGACAGACTTATTGAACAATCTCCTCCGATCCCCGACGGAATCATTGCGGAGTTTGAGAAAGAATTTAAGAATCAACCTGATATTAAGAAGCCTGAAATCTGTCACGGACTTGAACATACGCGTGTCTTTGAGGATAGGGGTGCGCGTCTAAGAATGCTCTCTGGAGAGGCGGCACTCATGCTCATGCATAAAAAGAAGACAATGCGCGAAGCGATTGTACCTGATCTGGACCGAATGATTAAGAAGGCTGTTGAACAGAAACTTTACGACTTATCTGGGGCTGTGACGAGCGTGATGAAAAAACCTGAACCTGAATTTCAAGATGATGCCACTGATTGGGTAAAATTACTTAAGCAACAGAACGCTCAAGCCGATGCGGTTCTCAATAAAATAAAAAATCGTTCAGCTCGTAATGAATTAATACGAACAAACACACTATCTGAGATACATATTGATGTACTTGGTCAAGGAGATGAAAATGCTAATATTTATGTTGAACCTGGACAAGATGGATATGTTGAGGAAAGAAAGACTTAGGCGATAGTCTGTTTCCAAAGATCTGCTAGAGAAATATTTGATCCATCTGTATTTCTCTTGTAAACATTGTTCCACGCATTACTAGTATCAACCGGTTTTGATGACATGATCTTGAAGTGTTTAGTAGCTTCCTTCAAGAACATGACTGGTGGTGTTAATGTACCTGTAAAGAATTTGGTCTTATCCCATGATGGCTGAATTGCGGGCGCACCTAGGGGTGTTCTCGTAATTGTGGCAAAGATAGCTGGATTCGTATCGGTTTCTGATGTAATAAGAATTGTTCCAACTGGGAGAAAGTGTGTCTCTTGTGCCATCTTTTTGAAATTACGATTCAATGTATTTACAGGAGTAATTTTTTTCACTGATTTTACAGCTGGTAGAACTATTTTTGGAGATTCTGTTTCTATAACTGTCTTAATGATCTTGAACTTTTTTGCTTGTACTGGCGCTTGTTCTTGCACTTGTGCTGTTACTGGCACCGACTCTACTATCGGTTCAGAAGGAATACTATCAAGAATAAATCTCTGACATATCTCAACAACCTGCTTTACTCCGAGGGATTTCCCAAACACTTGGAGTGTAAGATAAAGGGCGTCATTCATTTTATTTCATTTAATTTGTATAAATATTTTTGTTCAATTTTTATGACCTCTTTAGGATAGAATATTCAAAATTTTTCCTAATGCGTTCTAGTTGGTTGGGCGGTGCATTCTGTAAAGCCCTAAATGCAAACTCGGCACACTCTTCAAACTTACGTAAATAATAACAATGAATAGCAAATTCATCATCAAAAGCATAACTATGTACAGCATTATCAAAAAATAAAAATCCTTGATCTACTTTTCTTGTAGCCTCCTTGTTAGAAACATATCCAAGAGCATAAGCTTGTTGACTCCATAAATCTTTTGAACGTGTATATTGTAATACTTCATATGTAGCTTCGAGACGTCTAGGGCAAACGGCAAGTGCTCTCCAAGCATATTGAAATTTTAATTCAAGAGAATCGGTTAGTTTTATCATATTATAAAGACTAATATAACGTTCCTGATACCAACCAGTCATTGTATCTGCTCTTTTACTATACCAATATAAGGCTTTTTCTTTGTTTCCATAATCTCGCCAACTCTGAGCGGCGTAAAACATTGATCGTTCGTTTGTAGGATTTTCTTCTAGGTCTCTCTCCAATAATTCAGCATCATGCTTATATTTATCTGTATCCTTGCTCCTTGCTCCCTCTGTCCTTGCGTCTATATATAAATTATCTAAAAGTACTGTTTTTTGATTTTGAATACCTGGGCACTCAGGATACTCATGAACAACCCCTATATAACGCCACATACGAGTATTATTAAAAAATCCGTGTCTATACCACGTCATATTACCTCTTTTAATTGTTAAATTATAGACATCGACATCTTTAGAAAAAACAGGTCTATTTTCCCTTTTCTTGTCTTCAAACCCCTTGAAAATATCATCCGCATCAAACATCATACTCCAATCAGCAAGTGGTCTGGCAAGTTCAAGTGCTTCGCTGCGATTGTGCCCAAAATTTTTCCACGGACGTTGATATAAAGTACCTTGTATACAAAACTCATCTGTAATCTCCTTTATCTTTGTCATTGTAGAATCTGTTGAACCTGTATCAACAATACACCATGTATCTACAAAAGGTAGTACTGTTGAAAGCGAACGACGAATAACTTCCTCTTCATTCTTTACTATCATCACCAGACAGATTGACATTTTACTTGTTTTTTTTTCTATTAGTAATGTCTCTTTTACTTTAGACACTAGTTGATCATACTCAACATTAATACATCTGGGATCATTATCCAAACTATTTTCACTAATAATAGGCACACCAATAGATAACCAGGCATCACAACGAGAAGATTCAAAGATATTATAGTCTTCTTCTGCATGAATATTTATAAGTATTTTACATTTAGCTAACTCTTTATCTCTCTCCTCACCGAATACTGGATATATAACTTTTACATTAATATTATTTTTTCTTAACTCATTAAAAATATCTTGTCTTCTTTGAGTAACTGACCCACAAAATCCAACATCATATAGAATTCCTTCATTTCTATATTTTTGTAGTTTATCTGAATACGATTTAGGAGTTTGTAATGGAACATACTTTGCAACAATAGAATTATTTAAAAAGAGTTCTATATTGGATTTACTATAATCCCAAACCTCTTTTATATTGTGCTTTTTTATGTAGTTTATTATATAGTCTAGTTTTAACTTATTCTTTTTTGATGTTAATTGTTCTGTATTATAATATATGAAAGAAGGAGGAAGAAGTTCTTCATTATAATAACGTACAACAATAGGTACATCTATTTCAGGACATAAATCTGAGTTTAAAAAAAATAGAAACGAATCTAAGTGCTTAACATGATTAGAAGCACATAATACACTTTTCATAATAATAAGACATATAAACTTTGTTTTAGATGTAAAACATCAAAAAAAAAGATTGCTCCCACTGGGGATTGAACCCAGGACTTCGGCGTTGCATCTAGTATATTATGACAATATAAGCACCGCGCTCTACCAACTGAGCTATGAGAGCTTTGGAGCCCTAAAAGGGCAAATGCCTCAACTGGGGATTGAACCCAGGACCTACCGCTATTATGTATTATACAAAGCGGGTGCTCTACCACTGAGCTATCAAGGCAATGGTACACCTGGTGGGGATTGAACCCACGATCTTCCGCTAAACTTCCAGATATAGAAGGCGGACGCGCTATCCACTACGCCACAGGTGCGCAACTCACTCTATGCCGCGGCGTGGCTCAATTTTTATTTTTACTTTTTTTGAATATGCATGCATTTGAAACAAAGCACGGGGTCTTCCACCTCATCTTCTGATTCCTGTTCAGGAATGGGTGTATTACACTCCTTACAGTGCTCTTCCAGCCTAAGTTCAGGTATATTCATCATCTCTCTGAGAGCAGGACGCTCAACGCTGTATCGCTCATCAAGCTCAGTGCAGATCTGCTGAAAGAGCTGGTTTCTTTGTTTATCGGTTACATGGAAGGAATTGCGCGCCACAAGAGTAAATAGATCTTCCAATGTATAAGCGTTATTTGTTATAACAGGAAGCCTATGAATCTCAATATGTATTCCCTTTTCAATATACAAACGTGTTATTCTTTCTTTAGCCTCTGGTACATCAATCTCATTACACGATTGCATGCGTTCTTTCTCGTTTGACCGTTCGTCTTCATCCAACGTCTCTTTGTGTTTTCTCTTTACTGCATCGACTGCCTGTTTGTATGTTGTGAATGCAAGAGGATATGCATCTCCGTTTTCGACGACTGTGTAGACTGTCTCCATTTTTTATTTGGCATAGCCTCAAAGGGTTGCGTTTTTGCCTTCAATTTTTTTTGTAAAAAAAAGTAATTGTTACCGATTGCGGGGCTTGAACCCGCGACATTCGGCTGACATCCGAAGATTAAAAGGCCGACGCTCTACCAACTGAGCTAAACCGGTTAACTGATGATTTTGGAGAGTTCATCAACTCTTGTACCGCGTAAGGGGCTCGAACCCTTGGCTATCGGATTAAAAGCCCGATGCTCTACCAACTGAGCTAACGCGGTTGGGTTCGTTTTTAGAGAACGAACAAACTCTTTACGAAGAATGGGATTTGAACCCATGCGGATTACTCCAACGGATCTTGAGACCGTCTCCTTAACCACTCGGACATCTTCGTTGCTTGGTGTTTTTAGAGAGAACTACCAAACTCTTTACGCTCAGCGGGAATCGAACACGCGTATCTACATTGGAAGTGTAGCATTCTACCACTGAATTATGAGCGTTTTGTGCAGGCTCCATTTAATAGGAAATTATTAAAGGTTGCTGTTGGGAGCCTTTGGGGGACAGGTTCTTTTTGGAAAGAAGCACCAAACTTAAGTTCCGATACCGGGAGTCGAACCCGGGTCAAGGCTGTGAAAGAGCCCTATCCTAACCGCTAGACTATATCGGATATATCGCCAAAGCGATAACATGGTGGTTTTGAAAAGACCATCCGAACTTTATATACGAGGAGTGGGGATCGAACCCACGAGGCTTGCGCCAACAGATCTTAAGCCTGTCTCCTTAACCACTCGGACATCCTCGTTTCAGTGACCTTTTTTGAAAGAGATTGTCAACTCTCTCGTGCTTTCGCACAATGGCGCTACCAGGGATCGAACCTGGGTTAAGAGGTTCAAAGCCTCCTGTCCTGACCACTAGACTATAGCGCCATTGTCGCCGCCGCGACACAATACCCATCAGCCCGCTGCGCGATTCAATTTTTAAAAAATTGACTTTAGAAAATTCCAGAGACTAGGTACAGATGACACCATCACCTCTTCGCTATCCTGGAGGAAAAACGCGCGCCATCAAAATCCTGGAGCCTCTTATAAAGAAACGGTTTCCAGTACAAAAGACGCTACTCTCTCCGTTTATGGGCGGCGGCTCGTTTGAGCTTCACATGTTGTCGCTCGGGTACAAACTAATTACGAATGATCTGTTTAAGCCTCTCTACACGTTCTGGCTCGTGTCTAAAGAAGACCCAGGTGCCCTCCAAGCTCTTATAAAAACCTACCAGCCAATGACTAAAGAAAAGTTTGCCGCTATTCGGGAAAGTATTCTTCTCGATACAGATAAACTCAGCATCGCCGCAAAATACTTTGTCATCAATCGGTCATCCTTTAGCGGTTCGACGTTCTGTGGTGGCTACTCAGCTGAATCAGGCGAGAAACGCTTCACCGAGAATTCCATTAAAAAGATCGGCGCCCTAGACCTGAAAAGTCTTACTCTGGAGAACAAGGACTGCCTCGAGTTCATTCTAGCGCATCCCCAAACGAGTGATACAATACTGTTCTTGGATCCGCCTTATTATATTAGTACATACATCTATGGTCGCGACGGCGACATGCACGAGGGATTTAATCATGTCGGTCTAATGGAATTACTGAAGGGACGAACGGATTGGGTTCTCTGTTATAATGATTGTCAGTATATCAGAGATCTTTACAAAGAATGTAAAATAGAAAAAGTATCTTGGGCTTATGGTATGAATTCAACGAAAGAATCTTCGGAGGTTCTCATCTTTCCTAGTTGAGCTGGGCGAGACTAGGTGGCAGAGGTCCGCTCATGAGGCAGAACGGCGACTTTACTAGAGTATTTTTGTTATAGTTAAGAGCAGCCATAACGGTTCCAGGTACGGATCCATGATGACGCTTACAGCGAATGCGAAGGCGAGAGGCACAGGAGAAGAGCGGGACTCCAAAGTTACAAGGATCAGAGCCCGTGTGATACAAACCCTTACCTTCAATCTGAATGTAATGTGTGCCCTTCTTCTTATAGAACTCGGCAATTGTCGTCGGTGAAGCTGTCACGTAGACATCACGGAAGGAGGCAGATTCCTTGTTCCAGGTCTCTTGAGTGCGGTCGCCCTTCATAAACGATGGAATCCTTCCATCCCACAGAACAAAGTTCTCTGGTAAAAGTGCCCTGTGTACTTTGGTGCGCTCCTCGTCTAGTAATTGAAGAATACCGTCCCTGAGAACGAACTTCCTCTGACCGCCCTCGGATGCATTGAGGGTCTTCGCTTCCAGGCCATAAGAGCCACCGCGATAGTGAAAGAGGACATCAATTCCCTCTCCTGCTCCAGCTCCGACTGCATCGAAAGCACAGAGGCAATCTCCGTTCTCGACATCATACGTACGCTTTAGAGTCTGTAAAAGCCCATCTTCAAACTCCATGCCCGACTTGAATGCGTTTGCTCCTCTGTTTGTTGTCATTTTCCTACTAGTCAGTATGTAAAAAATAGGTTCAAATTTACTTGGTGGTCAGTGACAGAAGAAACGGTGCCTGCCTTCTTGTTTCATATGTGTGAAAGCCGAGGTGCATCCAACGATTTCCGTCGACGGCTTCATACGTGTCTGATTCGTAGAAACCGTTCTTTTTGTACCAGGCGATCACGTGGTCGCTGGGAACGGGAATTAGGGAGAGACCCTTACGTCTCTCAATACAGTTCTTCAGAATCTTCTGTAAGAGTTGTGTACCTAACTTGTATTTCTGGTAGTCTGGGTGGATCGTAATGAAGTTGAGTTTTCTCTGGTAATCAACCAGGGCAAACCCGACGAGCTCATTTGTGTATGTGTAAACACCAAGACTTTCTTCTCTGACTCTGTTTCTCCAAGCGGAAGTAAAATCACTAAATTCACTGCTGTCGAAGACCTCAAGAAACGTCTCTTTCGCTGTCCTGTAGTCAAGACAGCTCAGCTCCTTCAGCTTGTACTTCATTTGTTTCTATTGAGGGAGCAGATTAACTGCTGGCTTTTTAGCGTTCAATTTTATTTACAGTAAAAAATGTCTGCTTTTTTTGATGGGTTATATCTGTATACTCACTTACCGAAACATCATATGATGCTCGCATAACCACTTCCCTGGAGCTAAAGTACGGTGATTATGGGGGAAACCCCACTTTCTATTTATATTTTTATTTGTCAATTTTACTTACCAAGCGCTCTGATCATCTGTATTAACTGATGACGAGAGACCCTTGATTTCGTTTGTTGACTCGCATGCGAGATGAACAGCCTTCTCCAGCCAGACACGGTCCTTATTGTTCTTGTACTCGTTGACAACGTAACGGAGAGCAGTAAGTTCCTTTCCTGCATTCTCTTGAAGTTTCGAGTGCTTCCTTAGTGCGGCTTCAACGGGAGTGATCTGACAGTTACAAAGAGCGAGTGCCGCATACAACTCCTTGAGCTGATTCTTCGTCAGGAGACGCCCGCCGCCCTCCTTCGCGGGCTTAAGAAGTTCCTTCTGGAGCTCGGGGATCTTCTTCTCAAGTGCGTTCTTATGCTTGACAAGATCGGCAAGATCAATCTTACTCTGCGCCACGTCGTAGTCATGGAGCGTCTGGTTGCCCTTGAGTGGCTGATTTAGCCAGCCACTCTCCTCGTCTGCGAGGATCATTGAAACAGTTGGCAGATGCTTACCCGTCGGCTGGGTTGCAGCGATCTGCTCTTCAAGTGTGAAAGTATTGAGAGTAAATGGCATCTTTATTTTTTTGGGGGTACTTATCCCTTCGCGTTGTATTGTAATCAATTTTACTGTAGAAATATCTGAAAAAAAATTTTTGTGTTTTGTTTGGTTTGTTTTTATTTTTGTTTTTTGTTTTGTCTTTACGCAAGAGGAATCACGACGTCGCCGACGATGAATGTCTCTGTTGGCACTGGGACTGAAGTGGAAGCCTCGAGAAGCGCAGCAGCATTGCGCGCGGCTGCAGCCTCATTCACCTTCTTCAGATTACGGCAGTCGTAGCAGCGCTTGGGAGCTGCCCAGCCCTGCGTCTTGAAGTTCTTCTGCGAGCCAACGCCGAAGATGAAGGTGCCCTTACACTCGGTGCATTCAAGCTCAATCGGCTGCGGCTGCTTGTCCTTCTTTGCCTGGAGGCACGGAGCACAGCGCTTGCGAGGCTGCATGCCCTCTGCTGCGAAGAGCTCCTCCTCCTTCTGCGCAAAGAAGAACTCCGTTGGGCAGTCGCAGCACTTGATGGTGCGACCAGCTGGCGCCTCTGGCGCAACACGCACGATCTTCATCTTCTTGTCGCGCTTCTTCTGCTCCAGTTCAGCCTGGTGCTCAGCGGCAAGAGCAGCATCAACCACTGCCTTCTGCTCAGCGTCACGCTGCTTGTAGAGGTTGTCGAGCTGGCTCTTGACATCGTTGCCAGCCTGGAGCTGCTCCTCCAGCGTGGCGATCATCTGCTTGATTGCGAGGGAAGACATTTTCTTGATGTTTTGGGGGGATACTCAATTCAGGGACTGTCATGAGTTCAATTTTACTGAGCTTACAACGACTGACAAAAAAAATTTTTTCTTTTGTTTTGTTGTTTTGTGTCTTTTGTTTATTGTTTTTCTGCTTACTCCGCCGGCTCAGGGAAAGTCACGTCAATCACCTTCTTGGCGGAGTCATACATGCCAAGCCAGATGCCAGCGCCCTCTGTCGTGTACGCACGCACATGCCCCAGTGCGTTCTTGTAGACGATCTTGGAGCCGATCTGCTGCTTCGTGAACGTCTCCTCGTCAATCTCGTCCACGATCACAGAGCTGGCACTGGACGGAGGGGGAGACGCAGGCAGAGGAACGGCGGCAGCGCTGGCGACCTTCTTGGCATCGCGCGTAGCCTTCGCCTTGGCGGCGCGCTTAACGCGCTCCTCCTCCGAGAGCTTCACGCCCTTGGGCGGACCGCGCTTCTTGCTCGATGTTGAGCTCTCCGCGTCAGACACAGGCGCGTCATCGAAGGGATTCGAGGCGCTGGGAGCAGCAACTGGGACAGAGACAGGGGCAGCGACAGAGACAGGGGCAGAGACAGAGGCAGCTGCAGCCTCCTTCTTAGCCAGCTTGCCCGCAGTCATCTTCGCCACCTTCTCCGCCTTCTGCTCATCCGTCAGCCCGAGCCACGGGTTCTTGCGCTCCTTCTTCTCCGAAGTAGCGGAGACGACAGAGGCAGGCGCAGAAGGCGGCGGCGAGACAGAAGCAGGCGCAGAAGGAGCGGCGCGAGCCGCCTGGATCTTCGCCGTCTTTGCATCTGCAACCTTGCGGTATGCCTCGTACTTCGCCTGCTTCGCCGGATCATTCTCGCGCAGACGGCGAGAGTGCTCCTGGAGAGCCTCAGAGAAGCGCGGCTTAGCCGGCACTGCGCCGCTCTTGACCGCGCTCTTGAGAGCCTCCGCATCCAGAGCAGCGTACTCGGGATGCGCAGAGCACCAGGCTGCCTTGAGCTCCTCGAAGATGGCGCCGCGCTCGCCGTTCATCTTGAGGATGGCAGGTGAGAGCTCACGCTTCTCCTTCGGCTGCACTGGCGAGATCTCGGGCATCTCGTTCAGGGCAGCGCGCAGAGCGGCAACCTGGCTCTCCAGGTTCTTCAGCGTTGCGGCGATGACGGACTTCATATCGGTAGAAGAGGACATTTTAGCTGTTGCTGTTTTTCAGGGACACTGATCCATTGGGGCGCCGTCTCATTCAATTTTACTAAATCAATTTGGCTGAAATGGCAGTAAAAAATTTTTTTGTTTTTTTTGTTTTGTCTTGTTTGTTCTTGTTTAATCGAGGCGCATCTTCTCACGCCCGCTCTGGTGCTTATGCGGCTGGCGATCGGACCACCTCTGAGGATTAGTCAATCTAACGTACTCGGCAATGACGGCGGCGGCGTTATCAGAGGCAGCTGATGAACCAACGTGCCAGAAGACGTGCGCCCGCTCCATGATAAGAGCATGCACGAGCGCCTTCAGCTCTGCGATCTCTCCACGCGCTGTGGCGAGCTCCTCCTTAGAGCTCTTGACGCTGATGTCCAGCTCACCAAATGCATGAAGAGGGATCTCCTGCAGAGGAAGACGTGCCAGATGGCATGCCTTGAGCGCAGCCATCTGCTCTGCACGCATCTGCGCCACCTCATCGCGCAGGACGTCGATCTCACTGCGGGCACGCAGACGCGCTAGCTCAGCCTGGAGAGCACGAGCATCTGCCGCCCGCTGCGCAAGAGCCTGCTCCTCAGCGAGGGCGCGCTCTGCCGCAATGCGGGCAAGCTCGCGCTCTGCCTGGAGCTGGACACGCACGGCGCGCTCTGCCTGCACCTTGGCGGCTGCCTCTGCCTCTGCAGCGGCGATGCGCTTCTGCTCCTCCACTTGCGCCGCTTGCTTCTCCTCCTCGAGGATGCGCAGAGCCTGCTGGGTAAAAGACGCCATATTGTATGTAGCTGTGCTAGAGCGTGTAAATGCTTGTTGCTTGCTTCAGACCTTAAAAATGACTGAGGTAGCCGCGCACTTCAATTTTACACCAAAATTGAAATTACAGAGGGCGCTTATGACGACTGAGGTACCCGCGCAAATCAATTTCAAGATAAAATTGAATAACGTATAAGAGGGTATTGGACTGCTACAGATGAGGGGTACCGCAGTCATTCAATTTCCATGTAAAATTGAATTGCGCGGCTACCTCAGTCAACGGTATGGTGGCTGGATGACAATGGGAGTCAGCCAGCCGCCCATCCCGTCGCCGGGCGCCTGAAACATGGCAAAAAGCATCCCGCGGTGCGGGAGCCTATATCAGGCTAAAACACCTCCCAGACCCACGGTGGGTCATTTTTTTTGCGGGTACGTCAGTCATGCTCTTACAACAAGAGCCAGCGAGAGAGCAACCTCCTTTTTGTTGTCAACCTGTAAAATTGATTGGGGTTTCTGCCTGAGTTGTTATCAGCTCCTGGAAGCCGTCGACGGGCGACTACTAGGCGCCGATGCGTAGCGGCGACAGCCGAGAGGCACTGCGAGGACTGGGTAAGACCAGTCATTTATTTATTTTTTATTGCCCTTGTAAATTTGACTTGAGGCAGTCACTTCAGTCAACCTGTTCCAAACACAAAGTCAAGATGTCAGAAGTTCAAAGCTATGTCTCAGCGAAGTACGTCGCAGCCAACCTTCTCACGAAGGACGGCGCGTCTACAACACCAGAGGGTGAGTACGATCCTTGGATCTACCCTGCAACAGGGCACATCCCCTTCTGTACGCAGTGTCAGTCAGATTTCGACTCCTTCAAGAAGCAGCCTCTTAACAAGGCGTCTATCACGGCAGAGATGGAGCATTCAAATGCCTGTCTGTGGTACGACTACTTCTGTAAGAAGATGCGTCTGATGGCACCCAACGTTGTAATCAGACGCACGGTCAAGAGCGCAGCTCCTGTGCCAGTAAAGAAGTAGTAAAATTGATCAAGCGCACCTCCTGATAGCCCTTACCAAAGTCAAGATGTCTAACATCACGAACCCTATCGATGCCCTGGCTCCAGTACAAGAGGTTACCCCAGCGCCTCTGGTAGACGTCATCCGAGCACCTCCGCACTATCACCGCTTCTGGTCAGCCACTCGCGCACGCAAGTTTGCTAGGAAGCTGACCGGCGATCTGAAGAGGCGGGGAACCTATGATGAGAACATCCGTCTTATCGCTAGCAAGACGCATCCTGGTGTAGATGTGCGCCAGTTCATCCAAAAGGTTAACCCCGTTCTCTGGTGCTTGACAGTCGGCTGGTCAAGGTTCGATATGCAGAAGCTCATCATGCGCAACGACCTTCAAGCTCTCTGGCATCGCTGTGCCTACTCCAGTTGTGATCACTGTCGCTATCTAGCAGATAAATACAGCGGTTTCTACTTCTATAATTACGGTCCCATTCCTTCTAACCCTGTGCGGACTTGCGCATAAACAATAAAAATCATAAAAAACAAAACACTCTTTTTATTGTTAGTCTTTTACAACAGGAAAGTAAAATTGAACAAATAATTGACGATACATTTTTTTATCGCTAAAGGACACAATGGGTTCTAATTCAAGCAAGATGAGTTGCCTCTACTTGCCCGCTCAAAGCGGCAAGACACGTAAGATTGAAGAGGATATCAAGTTATACAAACTTCTTGGTCAATTCTATGGAAAGTGCATCAATATCTTCATCTCGGCTAATAATAAGTTGCTTGTACATCAGACAACCTCTCGCCTAACAGATTCGCTCTGTTCTTCAGATGAAGATGAAGAAAATGCAAATGATACCATTAAGGGAACTATCTTCAGTTGGACGAGTGGCTCTAAGAAGACTAATATTTCTGACGGTGCGCTCGCATTTGAGGTACTCGATGAGAAGGTCGATATGATAATTGTCTGTGCCAATTCTAGGCGCCTGGAATATCTTTCACTCCTTATCAATCGCCTTGCGAGCAGCAAGATGTTCAATAAGTCAATTAATATCTGGATTGATGAGGCAGATCGCAGCATTAATCTCTGGAGCAAGCCTGCGTTTGAGAGCATCCTCGCACTGCCAGCGGTCAAGCGCCTCACGCTCGTTAGTGCCACAGTTGATACCATCTTTAAGAAGTACAATCGTGTTCATGTTCTGCCACATAAGATCACTTATCAACCATGCTATCGGTCTCTAGAAGAATGTAAGGAGAAGCCTATCGAGTTTCTTTCAGACAGCGCACTTGATTATATCAAGCATATCGTTGACAGAGCTCCTACTGGCTTTCTTAATGGTAAGCGCATGTTTACTCCTGGTGATTTTACATGCGCATCGCATGATGCCGTCGCGGATTATCTTTATAGCAAGGGATTCGTCGTTATGGTTATTAATGGTCAACGTAAGCAAATCCTTGTCCCTGGAAAGGATCCTATCAGTCTGATTCCCTATATGACGGTTAATGATCCTCTCAATCTTCCTCCCGAGTTTAACCAGACTCTGGCACGAATCTATAAAGAGAATGGATTTGACCAGTTTCCTTTCGCAATCACAGGCTTTCTCTGTGTTGAGCGCGGTGTAACCTTTCAATGTGCTCCTATTGAAAATGATCACGATGGATTCCTCTTTGATTACGCAATTATCCCGCCAATTGATGACGCCTGTGAGGCTTATCAAACTATGGCGAGAGTCTTTGGAAACGTAGGTGCCTTTCCCGATTACAAGCCATGTCTTATCATTTCTACAGCAAGCAACTTTCAAAAGATTCACCATCAGGAGAAGATTGCTAAGAACATTGCGCGGATTGTTGAAGAGTACTCGCTGTGTGACATAGGAAAGGATGAGTTGAACTGGGTTGCGAAAGACTCAGGCTGTACTTGCTCTGATTGCGAAAAAATCACCAAACGTGCTGCGTCCAATCCTGCCGATTTTGCCTATGAATATGCTGAGTTTTCCTCAATTGAAGAAGCATCTGCTTACCACGGTCAAATCAAGGGAAGTCGAGGAGAAAAGAATGACTGGGCACAGGACGATAACGGCTTTATTCGTTGTTCAAGTGACAGCGTATGTGTTCACTCTTATGAAAAGCTTAAGCACTTTTGTGAAACCAAAATAACTGCTAACATTGGTGCAAACAATTTAAAGGTTGGTGAAAGCCATCAAAGGTGGTATGCCTGCTACAAGGATATGAAGGACAAATCCTCGGTGGTGTATATTATCAGACGTCTTACCCGGATTAAGGAGCCAAATATGAATCCACCGTGGAAGGGCACCGTGAAGAAATCTGGAAATCCATTTGACTAAACAAGAAAAACACAAAAATAACAAGATAAAATAACAAAAAACAAAAGATAAAATCCTCTTTTTATTGTTATTCTTGTATGAAAGCTACAGTAAAATTGAACTCTGAGTCGCTCCCTGATTTTGCTGCTCCCCCAAAATCAAGAACTAAATGACGTCTAACATCAAATGCGAGGTTTTCGAGAAGTCTGCGGCTGGACTTGATAAGAAATGTACGGCTCGGATAACAGTAGATGGCTCGACTGCAAAATCAACTTCGCATAAGCATTGTACTAATGTAGCAACTCAAGCAGGTTCCCTATGTAATCTTTGTTTTGAGGCAAAGGATGCTCACCTTAAAGAGTGGAAGAAAGGCTCCACTAGCAAGAACAAATTGATGTTCTTGGGTCCTGTACGAAAAGATCAATATCCCAACTACGGAGGTGCCCGCGGACATGGTTGGCATGGAATTTTCGGCGGAAGTATTCCATACTTTGCTAACAAGGGTCTAAACTCACAGGTGAGCCAAACAGAACCGAAGGAGTATAGCCTAGAAGCCTCTCGTAAGTTTGGATATGAGTAAATAAACAAAAAGAACAAAAAAAAACAAAATCCTCTTTTTTGGTAAAATTGAATACAATCGACCTGGGATATATAGTACCCCACAACAAAAAGCAAAATGTCGTCAACTAAAGATACAATCAAGAAGCCGCTGAGTGCCTGCCCTGACTGCGGAGACACCGGACCCACCTTTCTCGGAATGGACTACTGTCTTCCCTGTTGGGAGAAGCGCCGGCGATGTGATCACGCATGCAGGAGCTGTAACATCCCGATAGATCCTGAGAAGGATATCTGTAACGAATGCGCCGAGCAATACTTAGGTGAGCGCTTCTGTAACGGATGCGAGACCATGTACAAGTTAGAGAAGGGCGAAGAAGATACTGGAATTTGCCCTACTTGTACTTGTCCTGATCCCTCTCGCTTCGACCGTCACTGTAATAACTGTAATTTAACATACCGTCTTGAGAAGGATCTTGGCACCTGCCCTAAGTGTAATAACTTCGGGCAAAAGCTGATTTGTAAGATGTGTAACTTCAATCACTTGCTTATGAAGGAGAGAGAGAGCGGTATCTGTAAGAAGTGCCAGTAGCAAAAATTGAAACAAAAAAAAACGAATTACTTTTTAGTGTCAACATGAATCGGATTAAGATGCAAATCGTCCGTTTTGCGGCGAATACGGTTATGCCTACTAATGTCTACAAGCGAATTGCCTTTGAGGCTGCGCTTGATAGCATCTATGTAAAGCTTATCGTCACACCACTCCAGAAGGCATTCAGGGAGAAGTACCCGCCTTACGATCCTAAGCGACCGTTCTGCCCCAATCCAAAGAACTGTCATTTTGGAAAGACACCGTATTTGAACGGTGGCTACTGCCCTGTCTGTGATGACACTTGTTTCTGCTTCTATTGCGGTAAGCTGATTTTCGCTACAGCAGACTGGGAGCTATCTATTTCTGGAAACAGACACCTTTGCTCTATCTGTAGGCGCGAAGAGGAGATCGAGGAATTCAAGTTACAGAAGTCTATGTACGGTCGGTAAAATTGAAAAGCGTTAGGGTCATTGTTAATGCCACCATAACAACACAACAAAAGATAGGATGGACTCTGATAAGCAGCCGCAGACCAAGAAGCAGGAGCACAAGGGCGCTAAGGAGAAGAAGGGCGGCGCCAACAGACTCGGTTCAGCGAAGGGAGCACGCCTTCTAGAGGCGAACCAGGAGAGGCGCAAGGGGAATAAGAAGGATCACAGAAACTAAATAAGACCCAGTAGCCCTTTCCCCCACACAATACTATCTTTGATAACCTTTTCAGAGAGCGGCACTTTGTAGCCCCGCACATCAAACAAAGAGCCCTTAAACAGCTCATTTTTGTTTTCATATTGGCTGGTCTCGTTAGTCCAATTGCTTTTTCCTATGTAATTATTGCTCGTTGTCGAGGCTTGCGGTAAAAATCCAGACGGTTCAAGAAAAACTTGCTCCCCGTCCATGTAAATAGCAATATCCGGGCGGAAACTGTCTGTGCCTGTCGCCGTTACACATAGATGTGTCCATTTCTTCTTCGGTAAAAGACCAGGAATGACAATTCTCATTTTTCGCTGCTGCTGATCCCAGATCTCATAGAGCAGCGTTGCCTTCTCAGCCGGCATAGAATACTTTACTAAATCCGTTACACGAGATGACGGTAATCTACGTGGATCTAGTTCGAATCCTTCTGAAGTGTACTCATCAACGTTCGCCTTTGACTCAAACATTGCCTTCTGAGGTGTGACCTCTTCAACAGGTTGCGCTCCCGTTTTTTCTGTCGGAACGGTGCTATCAGCGCCATATAAGAGAGGTGGTCTTATTTCTCCACTTGTAAATACATTCGGATCACCTTTTCCAACAATCCCCAAGACAACATTGTCACGCCCTGCACCATTTCCAAAATCCAAGATGTGCGCATTGTTCGTGAACTCATCAAAATAGACCCAGAGCATAATAGCTCTCAGGCTGCGCATTTTCACCTTGTCTCCAAGCTCCAAATCAGCGTTATCAGCTAGTCTGACAAAATGATCAATACCGTTGAATGAGAGACCTTGTGTCACAGGCGGATTCGGTGGGCTCTCCTCAATCTCGATACCTCCCTTTGTATACGCCTTCGCATTGCTAACGTAATCAATCATATCATCACGGAAGCGCATCCAGAACATGCAGCCACTGTAAAATGTTAATAGAGTCTGGATTGATTGTGGGGGATCCTGATCTGCTCGAAGAGCCACATCAAACTCATTATCCAAGGGGCGATTACAGAGAGCTTCGTATCCACTGTTCTTATCCTTCAAAATACGACAATATGAGCCCTTATTCATGTAATCATCACGGCTCATTTTGAAGCCAGACTTAACTGAAAGCGTTCTGTATTTCACGGAGGACAAGTTATCTGTTCCAGCAAGAGCACAGGCAAAGAAAGTATCTCCTGACGACTCTTCTTGGACCATACGACAAAAATCCTGCGAAACACCAAGTCCCTGTACATCAACATATCCACGAAAGTATCGACCATCTTGTAAGTATCCACTTTCTTCTTCGCCTACTCCTACGTCTCCTCGTTTAGGTACAAATTGTGAGAAATAACCGGGTGTTGTTATGCCGATAAGCGAGTCAAATCCTTCCCGGATTGTACTGGGATACAAGAGTTCTCCCGCTGCAAAAAAGAATATGATTAAGAGCACTATTATTAAACTTGTTGTCATGACGACTTCTCCTTATTCTATGAGAGGACTCTTTTCTCTATCTGTCTTTTATTCGCTACCCTTAGAAAGATGGATCTAGACGGTGGTGCCAAAGTAGCCGAAGGTTCCTATGGCTGTGTATTTGATAAACCTCTCAAATGTGCCGGTAAAAAGAAGATAATCAAGAAGGGCAAAATCAGTAAAATAACACTAGACATGGATGCAGAACAAGAAGTATCTATTTCAAATAAATTGAGAAAACGACCTCTTTGGCAAAACTTTTTTATTCTTGTTGATCCGGAAACCTGTAAACTTGCTCCTATAAAAGATCAGACTGAAAAGAATCTAGATGACTGTGGTCCGCTTATAAGAAAAGAATCACCCATTCCGTATTCAGAAATGAGGCAAGTATTTATGCCTTGGGGTGGAAAAAAGCACTTTGGTGCACTCTTTTATTCAAGCGATATACGTCCTGGAAAGTTTGATTTCTATAAATTTATGGTTCATATGCTTGAAGCGACTGGAACAATGATGTTAGCGGGTGTCTGTCATTATGATCTTCATCCTGGAAATATCTTGATGGATCAAAATAATGTAGCCCGTATTATCGATTTCGGAATGGCATTTGATGGGCATGCCATTGATAAAGATACACTTGATACTCATTGGAAACAACTCTCATTCGGAGATTCGACAAAAAATGCCCACTGGATTTCTAATCAAGAGCCACCCGAGGTTACCATTATGAACGCTATAAACCACGGTTATAGTGCTCAGGATGCTATTCAACAAATTATTTACGGTAAAGATATATTTAAACAAATTGCAAAACCTGTTCTTGGAATTCCATTATCGTCGTCTATGAAAAAACTCGAAGATTTCTGGAAGACGAGTAAAAGCGCCAAGGATAAAAACTGGGTTTCCTTCTGGAAGTCATATTGGACAGCCTTTGATAGCTGGTCCATCGGTACAATTTTCTTTACTGTACTTGTCTCACAGTTGACTTTTAGGTCATTTAGTGACGGCGACACATGGAAAAATAAGCATGTTCCTATTTTAGTAATGTTACGAGGTCTTTTAGAGCCGAGTCCACGCAGCCGTATTGATGTAATTGAAGCGTTAGCTCTTTTGGATCCTGGAAATGCCTGGCTCAATCGTTTCGGTGGCGCCGCGTGGCTCGAGAAGAAGGAGAAACAGCGCGCCGCTTTACCCTAGTCTTTTTATAGCCACCAACTTTCAAATGTAAATGACGCATTCTCGGGACGCACATGTAACTACAGAAAACATTGTAGTCTAGGCGTCCCTCTTTATCACGGCGATTTGCCAACTTAGGATCATAAATCGGTAAACCAGATTGGTCCTTATTTGTGACTTTCATACCACCAGGTTTATGTGACCAAAATCCGTTTATATCTTGCCGATAAAAATGATAATCTTCATCGGGATCCACTACAATCGCAATTTTAGACGTTTGAGGAGCGCATTTATCCTCAAATCGAACCATTTGAATACTGGGATTATCGCCTAAGATACGTACAACCATTTCAGAACATGTCTTCAGGCGGTCTGACTTAAATCCTGGTTGCCCTGCTGCACTTCCAGGTTGATGATAAGGTACATTACATTCTTTTGATTTAAGACAGGCGGCGATTTGCTTAGGATCGTGTACATTCATGGCATATGAAAAACAATTATGTGTCTCACGTATCTCATCCTTCGTATTCCAGAGAGCAGGATCATACTTAGGCTCAAATCCTGACAACGGTGCTTTACGGGGACAGTAGAACCGATGGAGGTAACAGAACGCGCTGTTCGGCTGAGGTTGTCTCTTGCAGGACGAGTGACATTGGCACACGTCCTTGTGCGCCAAGTTCTTCTTGGTTTTTGTTTTGTTCTTGTTTTTGTTTTTGTTTTTGTCCATCCTCTACTTTAGGACTTGATTTATTTTGTAGAAGTTCTCTTAATAATTCAGGCGGGAGACTTTGTAATGTATCTAGAATCGGTTTGAGAGGCGTGGGTGGTATCAAAGAATCCAGATTTTTCTCTTTTATTGCCACCAATGTATCGTTTGCATTTATAGGCTCTTTATTAAGTGGCGGTGTCGTTGCGGGAACATGTGAATCAGTCAACTTATAATATTCTTCTTCAACTTGTTTCATCTTAATTTTTTCAACAGCGTGACAAAAAAAGATGAATTGGTTTTCGTGTGTTGGCTTCTCTGTCGGTGTGTAAAATCCGCTATATTTTCCACTTAATTCAAGATATTGCCAACCCTCGCTTCGTAGATGTTCATATGTAGTATGTAAATAGTAATATTTCTTATCTATCTTAAACATGCTCACAACACCATTGGAGGTTGTGACCAAGAGAGAAATAACCCATGTCGCCCAATAGATTTGGTAAGAAATTGTTTGCCCACCCTGAGATTCTGTGCTTGTTCCCGTATATTGTATTGATAGGAGAGCGGGAACTATCAGAGAGCCGACAGTGACAATAAAACGCGAGACATTGAAATAAATAGAGAGAAGTCGGCATCTGTATTTCATAGCCTTTACAACATTAACATAACGTTGCTCCAATATACTTTGTTGAAGCGGCGTTAAATTTACATTTTGTAGAGCCAAGCTGAAAGAGGAATCTTTACTACACATACTAAAGGTGGGTAAAAATTGGGCTGCTCATTGGCTTTAAACTTTTTACGCAATGGAGCACACGGTGTCCCTCTATTCAAAAGTCTTTCTGGATTCAAATGATATCCATGACTGGTCTAATGTAGCGATTGATCGTTCTCTCTGGGAGGATATTCATCGTATTCACATAAATGCGACTACAGTTCATCGCTACTTCTTGCGATTTATTTCTGATAACGAAACAAAGTGTATAGTTGCAATCGGAAATCCGGTCATGGGTAATGTAACTGATGAGAAGAAGGTTTATATGCCACAATGGCTCTTAGATCGTCATAACTTTCAGGGAGAAGGTGAGAGTTATCACGTTGAAATTTTGACCGAGGAGGCTTTTCCTGAAGCGACTAAAATTGTTCTGCGTGTTGTCGACAGTGCGTTTTATAATTCGGATATAAAGAAGGAATTGGAATTGGCACTGACGCGGCTCGGCGTCATTGAGAAGGGACAGCTCATTCATGTGCCGATTGATTCGCTTGATAACTTTGACGTTGATATTTATGTAAGCGAATTGGAACCGGCAACAATCGTCTTGTGCCAGGGCGAAGAGGTTGTTGTCGAGTTCGAGGAGCCGGTTGATGCAATTGTAGAGAGACCACTAACACCCGTTCCTGAAGAAGTTGAAACAATACTTCCAGTTAATACAGAAAATACAGGAAATGTTCTTGGTTCTGACCCGAGCTCGATTCCAGAGTGGAGGCGGGGGATTCCGCCACCGCCTAGGCGTTGACTGTCGTTATAGGCACATCCTGTGCCGTCAGGGCGGTTGCTACTCCAAATCATCTTTCTTAGACCAATCAATTATAATATATCTTTTTAACGAATCGACCAGAATATCGGAATTGGAAAAGACCTGTTCTAACTTTTTAACAAATCGTGTAAGATTTGGTCTAACTCTATGATTAATCGTAAACCTGTAGTTCGTTTTAT
>Ga0209597_1000740_pt1 | contig 21246 bp, 20 predicted proteins | sample M_140625_MF_Meta_FD_187316 | JGI IMG/M metagenome (GOLD analysis project Ga0209597, IMG submission 187316) | Freshwater microbial communities from Lake Montjoie, Canada to study carbon cycling - M_140625_MF_MetaG (SPAdes) (version 2) | ecosystem: Environmental > Aquatic > Freshwater > Lake... | reverse complement strand
CTTATATTGGCTCTGGAAAAGTTGAAGAGCTGCGCCAAGTTGTGATTTCAACGGGGGCAGATACCGTGATTTGTGATGGCGAACTTTCTCCCTCGCAGCTTCGACAGTTAGAAGAGAAGGTAAAAGTTAAGGTAGTAGATCGGACTGCTTTAATTTTAGATATTTTTGCCCAACACGCAAAGAGCAAAGAGGGTAAAGCTCAAGTTGAGTTAGCGCAGATTGCATACTTACTTCCACGGCTTCGTGGATGGGGTGATTCACTCTCGCGCCAAGTTGGTGGCCGCGCAGCAGGTGGTGCCGGTATTGGTGGCCGTGGACCGGGTGAGACCAAGATTGAAACGGATCGCCGTCGCATTAGAGACAAGATGGCAAAGCTGCGTGGTGAGATTGCGCAGATGAAAACATCACGTGATACCAAGCGCCAAGAGCGTAAGCGTTTTAATATTCCATCGGTGGCAATTGCCGGGTATACAAATGCAGGGAAATCATCGCTACTCAACCGTTTAACCGATGCCGGAGTACTAGTTGAAAACGCGCTTTTTGCTACTTTAGATCCAACGGTACGAAAATCACAGACCAGTGATGGACGCGTCTATACCCTGACCGATACGGTCGGCTTCGTTCGACATTTGCCGCATCAATTGATCGATGCCTTTAAATCAACCTTAGAAGAGGTATCAGGTGCCGATGTGATTGTTCATGTCGTTGATGGTTCACACTCAGATCCATTCGAACAAATTCGCGCAGTTCGGCAAGTAATAACCGAGATCGGCGGCGCCGAGATTCCAGAGATTATTGCGATAAATAAGGTGGATATTGCAGATCCCCAAACCGTGATGGAGATACTGCGCAAAGAGCCAAATAGCTTCGCCTTCTCCGTCCGTACTGGATTTGGGGTGGATGCTCTTGTGCATGCAATTGAAAGCTCGCTTCCACGCCCCAGCATTGAAATTACTGCAGTCATTCCATACAACCGAGGCGATTTAATTCATGCAATTCACGAGCATGGTGAGATCTTTTCCGAAGAGTATGTAGAGGCTGGCACAGCGATACACGCTCGAGTTGACGCAGGACTAGCCCAGGCGATAGACATCGCCCAAGTGAGTGGGGAATAACTGCGACACGCCGAGGGTTATATCAACCAGTACGCATGGAATAGGTCATGATGCGCCCGCAGGCAGGAAATTTGAGAGAGAATCGAGGTGAGAGCAGTGGCAACAGATTACGACACCCCCAGAAAAACCGATGAAGAGCTACACGAAGAGTCGTTAGAAGAGTTAAAGGCAAAGCGTGTCGATGCTCAATCCGGCCAGATAGATGTCGATGAGGCAGAAGCGGCAGAGACCCTCGAACTTCCCGGCGCAGATTTATCAGGTGAAGAGTTAGCTGTGCGTGTTGTTCCAAAACAAGAGGACGAGTTCACCTGCTCACGTTGTTTTTTAGTTCACCACATCACTCAGTTAGCTAAGGGCGAGGGCATAAAGGCTGTTTGTAGAGAGTGCAACTAGTTCGACGCTAAAGCCTTAACTAATTCATCACCGTTATTACTTGTAATTAACCAATAAGGCGTTGTATCCCGCGAATCATTTATTGCAACGCGCACACCTGTCGAAGACCAAAAACGAATCCCAAGGTAGGCGGCGGGATCAGCATCACGTGTTCGCAAAGTGCGCACTTCAATGCTTGTCAGTGATTGTGCAGCACCTAGGAACTCTAAAGCGATATGTGCTCTTCCTACACGCAGCTCGTGCATATCTACTTCGATGATCATCGCAGTTTTAATAGCAATAAGTAGTAAGAGGGTGGTGGCTGCGATTAATGATGCTAAGGCCGCGGTATTGCCAAGGGCGGCCCAGATAGATAGAACTAAGGAGAGAAAAAAGAAGTAAATCAGCGCCAGCAACCACAGTGGCATACGGATCACTTCTCGATATCGCATAGGAGTTACGGTATCGGATACTCTTAGATTATGAGTCGTATCGCTAGCACTACACCTCCAGAGGGAGCAGCGATTCCCGAGCGCCATCCGAAAGCGCCTCCCATCGGATCCAAAATTCCATCCCACTTTGGTCACTGCTTTGGTTGCGGCGATCTTCATCCAACGGGTCTACACCTTGTTGCATATGCAGGAGCTGGCGCCAATATCACGGCGCAATTTACAGTAACGCAAAATCATCAAGGGGCTCCAGGGCTTGCTCATGGTGGCTTGTTATCGCTGGCATTTGATGAGGCACTTGGAAAATTAATGTGGCTACTGCGTTCTCCTGCGGTTACGGGCAGGTTAGAAACCGACTTTCTAAAACCTGTTCCCATGGGATCAACACTTCACATTACTGCTGAAATAACTGGGCAAGTAAATCGCAAAGTGTATACAAGCGCAGAAGGTCGACTGAACTCTGTCGATGGGCCTGTAGTTGTGCGTGCAGCAGCTCTCTATGTAATCGTACCGATGGATCATTTCTTAAATAATGCACCAAAAGAATATCTTGCACAGCTTGCAAAAACCCCCGAGATATTAGCCTTTGCCGATCCTGATTTTGAGATTAATCCTTAAGAGATGGCACACGTACAAGTCCTTATCACGAGATTAGATAGCTCCGTGCCTTTACCCAGTTATGCAAAGGGTGGAGATGCTGGCGCTGATTTAACAACAACAATTGATTTCACGCTTGCGCCAGGGGAGCGCCAACTTGTTCCAACTGGCATCGCAATTGCCCTTCCCGATGGCTATGTTGCACTGGTGCATCCACGTTCGGGTTTAGCTTTAAAATCTGGCATCACCTTGGTCAATGCTCCGGGGACCGTTGATGCTGGTTACCGTGGGGAGATCTCCTGCATTCTGATCAATCATGATCGCAGCGAATCTATCTCCTTTAAAAAAGGTGATCGCATCGCGCAGCTAGTTATTCAAAAAGTTGAGCGCGCAGATTTTATTGAGCTCTCAGAGCTTCCTGGCTCTGGACGCGGCTCTGGTGGATTCGGATCGACGGGCAGCGCATGAGCGAACATAATCACGACCGTGAAAAGGTAATGGGGGCCCTTGGTGGTAAGAAAGGGCTAATTGATTCGGGCTTACCGGCCGTTGTTTTTCTGGCTCTCTTTAACGTTAAGCATGATTTAAAGGTGGCATTAACCGGTGCAATAATCCTTTCAGCTCTTCTTGCAGTGCTTCGTCTTGCAAAAAAGGACACGATTCAACATGCAGTATCCGGTCTGTTGGGAGTATTAATCTGTGCCTACTTTGCAAACAAGAGCGGTAACGCCTCCGACTTCTATATTCCAAAGCTACTAACAAATCTGGCATATGGCACTGCATATTTGATAAGCAATCTTGTCGGCTGGCCGCTCTTAGGAGTGGTACTTGGTCCGCTACTTGGCGAGAATTTCTCATGGCGTAGTGACCCCGCCCGTAAAAAGGTTTATATCCGTGCAAGTTGGATCTGGGTAGCAATGTTCTTTCTGCGAATCGCAGTGCAGTATCCAATTTATAGAAGTGGAAATGTAAATTTATTGGGTAGTGTCAACTTAGCGATGGGCTATCCACTGTTTTTTGCTACTGCATACTTGTCGTGGCTCGTAATTAAAACCGCACCCCCAGTACATAAACCAACTGATTAGGCGATAAAGCAGGCTTTAATCTTTTCCTCTGCTGCAGATGAGGCGACAAATAGAAGTTCATCTCCAGCTGCAAAGACATCGTGAGCCTTAGCTGTGATGACACGACCATCGCGAACAATCGCGGCCAAGGTCGCATCCTCTGGAAGCTCGATCTCTTCGACGGTTTTGCCAATACATACCGAACCATCGGGCAGAGTGAGCTCGACTAAGTTTGCCTGGCCCTTCTTAAATGAGAATAGGCGCACGACATCGCCAACACTGACCGCCTCTTCAACTAAGGCAGAGATAATGCGTGGAGTCGATACTGCAACATCGACGCCCCATGAGGAGTCAAAGAGCCACTCATTCTTTGGGTGATTAATTCGAGCAACTACGCGCGGAACACCATATTCAGTTTTGCCCAATAATGAGGTAACAAGATTTGCCTTGTCATCTCCCGTTGCCGCTACCAAGACCTGACAGGTATTGAGATGAGCCTTGTCCAACGATGCAATCTCGCAGGCATCGGCCATTAACCACTCTGCATCTGGAACGCTCTCAAGTTTGATCGCTTTGGGATCTCTATCAATGAGTAGAACCTGGTGTCCATTATCTAGAAGTTCGCGCGCGATAGCACGACCTACATTTCCAGCTCCAGCGATTGCGATTCTCATTAGCGCTCAATTTCTGGTGAGAGTGCGAGGATCGCCTCAACACGGGCAGTATCTGCTTCAGAGACCATCACATGCACTAAATCACCCTGTTGCAGAACTGTGTGCTCATCAGGAATCATTCCAGAGCCATTGCGCGTGATAAATGCAACGCGTGCATGTGTAATCGTATCGATGAGTAAAATCTGTCGCCCATACCATTCCTTGTGCGGATGCATCTCGCAGAGTGCAACCATTCCACTTGCATCTTGCCATTCAGAGCGCGAACCTTCAGGAATTAGATTGCGCAGAATCTGATCGGTTGTCCATAAAACAGTTGCAACGGTTGGGATTCCAAGGCGCTGATAAATTTCGGCGCGGCCTGGGTCATAGATTCGGGCAACAACTTTTTCAACACCAAACATCTCGCGCGCAACTCGTGCCGCCAAGATATTGGAGTTATCGCCATTGCTAACGGCTGCAAAGGCTTCGGCCTTTTCAATACCGGCCTCGCGCAAAATATCACGATCAAAGCCAACGCCAGTAACCGTTGTTCCTTTGAAATCTGGGCCAAGGCGACGAAAGGCCTCACGAGTTTGATCGATGATTGAAACGCTATGACCAGCGGCTTCAAGTTCGGTAGCTAAAGAAGATCCGACTCGACCGCATCCCATGATGACTACGTGCATATGTCCTAACGTACACCCATAGGCTTACATCTATGGAATCATCTAAATCAGCGCGCTGGGCTGTTGGAGATATCTTCGAAGCGGAGATAGAAAAAGTAGCCCATGGCGGCCATTTCATCGCCCGCCATGAAGGCGCAGTATTTTTTATCCGCCATGGGATTCCCGGTGAAAAATGCCGAGTCGTGATTACAGCTATTGGCTCCTCCTTTAACCGCGGCGATGTCGTTGAGGTTTTAACTCCATCACCAGATCGCGTGAGCTCGCCATGTTCCTATGCCCACCGCGGTGGTTGTGGTGGCTGCGATTTTCAACATATCTCAATGTCTCGACAGCGCCAGCTTAAATCCGATGTCATCACTGAACAGTTTGCGCGCATCGCAAAAATGGATCTGCGCATTGAAGTTGAAGAAGTCAGCTCTGCATTGCACTGGCGCACCCGCTCGATTGCAACTACAAATAATGTGGGCAGGCTTGGCTTCTATGGCGCCAGAAGTCACAACGTTGTACCAATCGATGACTGCATAATTATGGCCACTGAAATGAACATGCCTGAACTCGCAGCCCGTAGTTGGAAGGCCGACGTTCGTATTGAGATTGCGGTTTCATCGGGGAAGGAGCGAAATATTGCATTGGCCACTAAAGAGAGTAAGGCTCGATTAACGGAAGGTAACCAGACTCTGCATGAAGAGGTGATGGATAAGGTTTTGGAAGTGAGTCAGGATTCATTTTGGCAAAGCAACGCCAGCGCACCTGCAACATTGACCGGTGCTGTTTTAGATTATGCCCAGCTGCGCAACGGCGATCACGTACTTGATTTGTATGGAGGTGTTGGTCTATTCACCTCTGTGATGGTGGATCTCGTTGGAATCGATGGAGCCATTGATTTGATTGAGGGGAGTAAGAGTGCAACGGGTGATGCTGCGAGAAATTTTGCAAAGAATCCAAATGTAAAGATTGCAACCGGTGATGTTGCACAGCATTTGCCTCGAATTACTAGTGCCGATGTTGTTGTTCTTGATCCTCCCCGCGAAGGCGCTGGCAAAAGCGTAGTGAGTGAAATTGTGCGATTAACACCTCGAAGGGTTGTCTATGTTGCATGTGACCCGGCCGCACTTGCACGTGATACTGGTTACTTTTTAGAGAAGGGCTATACGCTCTCCACAATCAGGGCCTTTGATCTCTTTCCAATGACGCATCACATCGAGTGTGTTGCACTGTTCTTGCCGACATAGGTATTATTAGCATCTAATACTGAGGTTCTGGAAGGCAGATAATGAGCAAAAACTCTTTTAACGCAAAGAAAAATCTAGAGGTTGCGGGTAAGAGTTTTGAGATATTTGATATTTCGGCCATCGAAGGCGCAAGTAACCTGCCATTCTCATTAAAGATCCTGCTTGAAAATCTTCTACGCACCGAAGATGGCGCCAATATCACTGCCGCTCATATCAAGGCATTAGCCTCCTGGAACCCTGAAGCTGAACCAGATACTGAAATCCAATTCACGCCAGCCCGCGTCATCATGCAGGATTTCACTGGAGTACCGTGCATCGTCGATCTTGCAACTATGCGTGAGGCGATCGTTGAACTTGGGGGAGATGCCTCGAAAGTCAATCCATTGGCACCGGCTGAACTGGTTATCGATCACTCGGTCATTGCAGATGTTTTCGGAACGAAAGATTCATTTGAGCAGAACACTGATATTGAGTACGAGCGAAATCAAGAGCGTTACCGTTTTCTTCGTTGGGGACAGAGTGCATTTGATGAGTTCAAAGTTGTTCCACCTGGAACTGGAATCGTCCACCAAGTAAATATTGAGTTTCTTGCCCGAGTTGTCATGACACGCGAAGTCGGTGGCGCTCTTCGCGCCTATCCAGATACCGTTGTTGGCACCGATTCGCATACAACGATGGTTAATGGGCTTGGAGTCTTGGGCTGGGGCGTTGGTGGAATTGAAGCCGAAGCGGCCCTGCTTGGCCAACCTGTCTCGATGTTGATTCCGCGAGTTGTTGGTTTCAAACTCACTGGTCAGTTGCCACTTGGTACAACGGCTACAGATATGGCGCTTACGATTACTGAGATTTTGCGTAAGGCAGGTGTCGTTGGAAAGTTTGTCGAGTTCTTTGGTCCCGGTGTTGTATCGGTACCGATGGCAAACCGAACAACGATTGGCAATATGAGTCCCGAGTACGGCTCTACATGTGCGATCTTCCCAATCGATGACGAGACGCTTCGCTATCTGCGATTAACTGGTCGAAGTGATGATCAAGTTGCATTAGTTGAAAAATACGCAAAGTTACAAGGGTTATGGCACGATCCATTGGTAGCACCACGATTCTCACAGGTTGTTGAGCTCGATCTCTCAACCGTTGTTCCATCAATCTCTGGACCTAAGCGTCCACAGGATCGAATCTCACTGAGTAATTCGAAAGCAGCATTTGCAGAGATTCTCCCAACATATTTCTCTGACAAGACGGCAAAGAGTGAAGTTACCGCGGGTAATACGCGAGTAAAAAATGGTGATGTCGTTATCGCCTCGATTACATCGTGTACCAATACTTCAAATCCATCGGTCATGATAGGTGCGGCTCTTCTTGCGAAAAAAGCCGTTGAAAAGGGTTTGAAATCAAAGCCATGGGTAAAAACCACGCTCGCACCTGGATCTAAAGTAGTCACCGATTATTACGATCGGGCAGATCTAACGAAATATATGCAGGCGCTAGGTTTTCACCTCGTTGGATATGGCTGCGTAACATGTATCGGTAACTCTGGCCCGCTTCCAATCGCTATTAGCAAGGCAGTTAATGAGGGCGACTTAGCCGTTACTGCCGTGCTCTCCGGTAACCGTAACTTCGAGGGGCGTATAAGCCCTGATGTGAAGATGAACTATTTAGCATCCCCGCCATTAGTCGTTGCATATGCAATCGCCGGCACTATGGATCATGATTTTGAGAAGGAGTCTTTGGGAGATGATTTAGCTGGTAATCCCGTTTACCTGAAAGATATTTGGCCATCACCGCAGGAGATTCAATCGGTAATCGATAGCTCGATATCTTCTACGATGTTTACGAAGGATTATGCAACTGTCTTTGATGGCGATCACCGCTGGAAAGCACTTGCAACGCCAACTGGCAAAACCTTCGAATGGGATTTGAAATCAACCTATGTTCGAAAGCCCCCTTACTTTGAGGGGATGCCTAAAACTCCAACACCAGTTACCGACATCGTTGGTGCTCGAGTATTAGCTGTACTTGGTGATTCAGTAACAACAGATCACATCTCACCCGCAGGCAACATCAAGGCTGAATCTCCTGCTGGTATCTATTTAGCTCAGCATGGCATTGATCGTAAAGACTTTAACTCGTATGGCTCTCGTCGCGGAAATCATGAAGTTATGATTCGTGGAACTTTTGCAAATATTCGTTTAAAGAATCTACTACTAGATGGTGTTGAGGGCGGCTTTACTCGTAACTTCCTCAATGACGGTGAGCAGGCAACAATTTTCGATGCATCGGCGGCTTACCAAAGCGCAGGTGTTCCCTTAGTAATTTTGGCCGGTAAAGAGTATGGCTCTGGATCTTCCCGTGACTGGGCAGCAAAAGGAACTGCACTGTTGGGTGTGCGCGCCGTTATCGCTGAAAGTTTTGAGCGAATTCACCGATCAAATTTGATCGGCATGGGGGTACTTCCACTTCAATTTAACAATGGTGTAAGCGCAAAGAGTTTAGGTCTAGATGGCACTGAGATTTTTTCCATCACTGGAATCACTGCGCTCAATACTGGTGGGGTTCCAAAGGAGCTCACTGTGACCGCTGGCGATAAGAGCTTTAGCACCACAGTGCGTATCGATACGCCAGGGGAGGCCGATTACTACCGTCACGGTGGAATCATGCAATTCGTCCTGCGTTCGCTCTTATCGTCTTAAGCATCTAAAATATCGCTATGTTGAACCAGATTAAATCTCCTGCAGATTTAGCTGGCCTAAGCCCTGCCCAATTGAGCCAACTCAGTGATGAGATTCGTAACTTCTTAATTGAGAAAGTATCCAAGACAGGCGGGCACTTAGGGCCCAACTTGGGAGTAATCGAACTCACGATTGCAATCCATCGCACCTTTGAATCACCAAAAGATGTCATTCTCTTTGATACAGGACATCAAGCCTATGTTCACAAGATTTTGACTGGCCGTGTCGATAGTTTTGATCAACTACGCCAACGCGGCGGAATTTCTGGATATCCCAATCGCCGAGAAAGCGCACATGATGTTATCGAAAACTCACATGCATCAACGGCCTTGTCATGGGGCGATGGAATCTCTCGTGGTTTTTCCTTACAAGGCCTCGATGATCGCCATGTAGTTGTAGTTGTTGGTGATGGAGCCCTAACGGGTGGAATGTCTTGGGAGGCGCTCAATAATATTGCCGCAGCAGAAAAACGTAATTTGATTATCGTTGTAAATGATAATGAGCGTTCGTACTCACCAACTATTGGTGGTGTGGCTACATATCTCTCTACGTTGCGCGTCACAAGCGGTTATGAAAAGTTTCTTGACTGGGGTAAAGATGTACTGCATAAGACCCCAGTTGTCGGTGGCCCTATCTACGACACATTGCACGGCATGAAAAAGGGAATCAAGGACATCATCGCACCACAGGGAATGTTTGAAGATCTTGGACTCAAATACATGGGACCCATTGATGGACATGACATCGGTGCTATGGAGCGGGCACTGCAGCAGGCTAAAGAGTATGGCGCACCGATTTTAGTTCATGCAATTACGGAAAAAGGTAAAGGCCATAAACCAGCAGTTGCCGATGAGGCAGAAAAATTTCACGCCGTTGGAGTCGTTGATCCTGAGACCGGAGAGCCTTTAGCTAAGAGCGGCCTTACATGGACAAAGGTCTTTGCATCTGAGTTAGTTGAGATCGGTAAAGAGAGAGAAGATGTCGTGGCAATTACTGCTGCCATGCTGGGTCCAACGGGACTTGATCAATTTGCACAGCTTTTTCCTGATCGCACCATTGACGTTGGCATCGCCGAGCAACATGCCGTAACGAGTGCTGCAGGAATGGCCTTTACTGGCCTTCATCCAGTTGTCGCCGTCTACTCTACTTTTCTCAATCGCGCCTTTGATCAACTTTTATTAGATGTTGCACTGCATAAGGCCGGGGTTACATTTGTATTAGATCGCGCAGGAATTACCGGCGATGATGGACCCTCCCACCATGGAATTTGGGATTTAGCACTCACTGGAATTGTGCCAACGATGCATGTTGGCGCACCACGTGATGGCGCACGTTTGCGCGAACTTCTGCGCGAGGCCGTTGATATCTGCGATGCTCCATCGATGGTGCGTTTTCCAAAAGGCGCGGTACAAGTAGATATTCCAGCCTTTGAGCGACGTGATGGCATCGATGTTTTGTACCGTGGTGAAAGCGCCGATGTCTTAATGGTGAGCGTTGGGGCTATGGCCTCTTTGGCGGTTGAGGCGGCATCTTCGGCATATCGCGAAGGCGTTGGTGTCACTGTCATTGATCCACGATGGGTTAAACCTCTGCCGCTATCTCTCATATCTATGGCTCAACGTTATAAGAGTGTCGTTGTATTAGAAGATGGAATTCGCCACGGTGGTATTGCAAGTTCAATCTCAGAACTCTTCAGAGATAGCGGTGTTAACGTGCCCCTTCACTCAATTGGGGTTCCACTTGATTTCTTGGAGCACTCAAAGCGAAGCGAAATCTTGAATGATATTGGAGTCACGGCTCAAAATATCGCGCGTAGCGTTGTCGAATGGAGCAGTAGTTTTAAGGAAGAGATGCAACCCCAACTGGATGAAAACGCGAACCGCACACAGAATCGCTAATACCGCTTCGATCTAAGTACGGCAGGATTCCACCTAAGTGCATGGGCCAGCCCGCGCCCATCAGCATGCAGAGATCGATTTCAGCGGCCGTTGCAACGACACCTTCATCGAGCATCATTTTCGCCTCGATAGCAAGGGCGGTTAATGCACGGGTACGAACCTGCTCAGGCGTTGAGGGCGAATCACCCTTTGAAATAAGTGCAAGAGCTGCTGGGTTTGCAGCCACTGTTCCATCCTCATTTTTAATGTAGAAGTTTCGAACTCCTTGATCGACCATCGCCTGCATCGTTGGAGAGATGCGATATCGCGGACCCAAATTATTATGAAGAGTCTTTGAAACATGTAGACCTACACCAGGACCAACAAGATCGAGAAGTTGGAATGGAGACATTGGAAATCCGATAGAGCTCATGGCGCTATCGGCAACTGCTGGAGGAGTTCCCTCATCAACGGCATCGGTGATCTCACCCATAAAGCGCGTCAATAAACGGTTAACAACAAATCCCGGAGCATCCTTACAGATAATCATTACCTTTTTCAGCTCTTTACCAACGGCTATGGCAGTTGCAGTTGTCGCATCATCGGTTGCCGACGTGCGGGCAACTTCTAGAAGTGGCATTACTGCAACTGGATTGAAGAAGTGGAAGCCAACGACTCGCTCTGGATTTTTCAAACCCTGGCTCATCTTCTCAACTGAGAGCGATGATGTGTTAGTTGCAAGGACGCATTCGGGTGAGATGATGCTCTCTAGCTTTTTAAAGAGCTCCTGCTTGAGTGAGAGCTCCTCGAAGATCGCCTCGATAATAAAATCGCAGCCGGCAAAAACACTTTGGTCGGCCGAACCTGTAATTAAGAGTGATAATCGCTGGGCAGCCTCTGGGCTCATGCGCTTTTTCTCAACGGCCTTTACTAACTCGCCCTTGACCCAGGCCACACCCTTGTCGGCGCGCTCTTGATCAATATCGCTCATCACCACTGGACATTTGAGGTTTCGCAGTAACAAGAGCGCTAACTGCGATGCCATCAAACCAGCTCCAACAACACCGACCTTTGTGACTTTGCGCGCCAGGGCAGGCTTTGGTGCACCTTCTACTTTTTTGCGCTTCTTTTGAATGAGATTAAATGCATACAGAGATGCACGTAGCCCATCATTCATCGTTAAATCTGCTAGCACCTGATCTTCAGCATCAAATCCGGCGCTGCGAGTATTGCTCTTAGCCTCGGCGATAAGCTTGAGTGCTGCCATCGGAGATGCGATCTGCGCCCCACCATATTTTTTAAGGGCGGCGGCGCGACCTGTTGCAAGTGCGCTCTCCCATCCTGGATCGTTGCTGTAATCCTTGCGCTCTATCGTTGTTGCACCGCTAAGAATTGAGGTTGCAAATGCAATAGAGCGCTCAATGAAGTCTGCTGGTTCAAAGACTGCATCTACTACACCGAGCTTGAGCGCATCCTTGGCCTTCATCATCGTGTTGTTGTTAAGGGCATTGAGCATGATGACCTGAACTGCGCGCTCTGGGCCAATAAGTTTAGGAAGAATCGTTGCACCGCCCCAACCAGGCACTAGCCCTAAAAATACCTCCGGCAATCCAGTCAAGGCAGTGCTAGCAAGAGTGCGATAATTACAATGCAGAGCAACCTCAAGACCGCCACCGAGTGCTAACCCATTAACGAATCCAAATGTGGGGATACCACATTCATCTAAGCGACGGAAAACATCGTGGCCAAGCTTGCCAATTGCAAGTGATTCTTCCCTCTTACTTATAAAAGAAATGCCAGATAAATCGACGCCAGCGGCAAATATAAATGGCTTGCCTGTTACCCCAATAGCAGTTGGTTTGCCTGCAATGGCAGCGGTGATAGCGGCATCGAGTGATTGAAGAGATGCAGGGCCGAAAGTATTAGGACGGTTGTGGTCCTGACCATTATCTAGGGTAATAAGCGCCATTGTTCCTTTGCCACCGAAGGCGGCTAAATCAACAGTGCGCACTAGGGCATGTGTGACTACCTCGTCAGGTGCACCCTCTGGCATTTTAATATCGCTACTCATTTACTTCACCGCTCCAACAAAATGCGGGTTCTCCCAGATAACTGTGCCGCCCATTCCAAGACCGATACACATAGTTGTGATGCCATAACGCACCTCGGGATGATCCTCAAAGCTGCGCGCTAAGTTGAGCATTAAACGAACACCAGAGGATGCCAGTGGATGGCCAACTGCTATCGCACCACCAAATCGATTAACGCGGGCATCATCATCGGCGATACCGAAGTGCTCTAAGAAAGCTAATACCTGGACGGCAAAGGCCTCGTTGATTTCAAATAAACCAATATCGGCGATAGTTAAACCCGCTTGCTTAAGAGCTTTAATAGTTGCAGGCACAGGTCCATAGCCCATGACCTCTGGTTCGACTCCTGCAAATGCATAGGTAACTAAGCGCGCTTTGATTGTTAAACCAAGCTCAACTGCTTTTTCTTCGCTAGCGAGTAATGCAGCTGTGGCACCATCATTTAAGCCAGATGAGTTTCCTGCGGTAACTCGACCTGCAGGACGAAATGGAGTTTTCAATCCAGCTAAACCCTCAAGCGTCGTTGTTGGACGTGGTGGCTCATCCATTGTTGCAATACCCCAACCGAGTTCGGCGTTGCGCGCAGCCGTTGGAATTAAATCACGTTGAATTAAGCCAGCCTCATAAGCCTTAGCGGTTTTAATCTGCGAGTTAAGTGCGTACTTATCGGCACGCTCTTTTGTAATAGTTGGAAAGCGATCATGTAAGCGTTCAGCCGTTGCACCCATAGCCAATGCATCTTGTTCTACGATGCGCTCTGCTAGAAAACGTGGATTGGGATCTAAACCTTCACCGATTGGGTGATTACCCATATGCTCAACACCACCGGCGATTGCAATCTCATTTGTCCCCAGTGCAATCGCACCGGCAATTGTTGTAACTGCAGTTAATGCACCTGCACACCAGCGATCAATGGAGTATCCCGGCACTGTGTTAGGAAGACCGGAAAGAAGGGCTGCGCTTCGGCCAATGTTCATTCCCTGATCACCGCTCTGTGTTGCAGCCGCGATTGCAACATCATCGATGGTTGCGCGATCAACTAATGGATTGCGATCTAGCAGGCCGCGAATAGCGCGCACCATGAGATCATCGGCGCGTGTGCCGGCATAGAGCGAGCCGGCCTTTCCAAATGGAGTGCGGACTGCATCGACTAAAACAACGGAGCGCGACATGTGGTGATCCTTTACTAAGCGGAGTAGCGGTTATGTTACCCGTCAGTAAGGTTTTTTGACAGCGGCTAAGCCTTAACGGGGGCTTTTTCCGGGCGCTTGGATAGATATGGAGTAAGCACGGCGCTGAGGTATGCCATATAGATGCCCAACTGCAGCCACGATGTTGTTGTATCAAAGCCGATTGTTCCAGAGAGGGAGGCTCCCAAGATCGAATCCTTAGCTATAAACGATGTCACATCCCAGACAAAAGCATCCGGACCTGGTAAATATCCAAGCTCTTGGAACTCATGGACTCCGTATGAGAGTACGCCAGCTGCAACGATGATCAGTGCAACACCTGTGTAGGTAAAAAACTGTGCGAGATTGAGTTTGATGGAGCTCTTATAGATGAGATAGCCGAGTGTGATCGAAACGGCAAAACCTAAAACGAGTCCAACTGTAGAGCTGGTTGTATCTGATACGGAGTTAAAGTTTGAGTAGACAAATAATGATGTTTCAAGGCCTTCACGGATAACAGCGAAAAACGCTGCCCCAGCAAGGGCTAAGGGTCCTGTCAGAATCGCTTGATCTACTTTGCCTGCAAGTTCACTTCGTAGCGAGCGCGCAGTGCGCTTCATCCAAAAGACCATCCAGGTAACAACACCAACTGCTAAGAGGGATGTTGTGCCGGCAAATAACTGCTCACCCTTTGGAGTTAACGTCAGTGAGGTGTAGGAGAGAATGGCACCGAGTGCAAAACTTGCAATCACAGCACCTGCTACCCCACACCACAGTGGCTTGAGATATCCGGTGCGCTGGCTCTTATAGATATAGGCGACCAGAATTCCAACGATGAGAGAGGCTTCAAGCCCCTCACGGAGGGCGATAATGAAGGTACTGAGCATGGGAAAAATCTAGGGTACAAGAGGTATTTACGCAACTCTTTCGTTGCGTAATTCACTCACCCTCTGTACTGGGCTCGCTTTCAGGCTCCTCGATCACGAGAGGCTCGCGCTCAAGCAGTGCATCCGCAAGAGCGCCGGCCACTAAATCTATCTGCCAGGGACGTGCCCCGAGCGCGGCTAAGGCCAGTCCTACAGCGGCCTCATCACGCGCTGTGGTCGAACCGGATGGGGGCGACCAACAGATACGGCGAATGGATTCAGGAGAGATCAGGTTTTCAACTGGAATCGAATTGTGGGTTGCAATGGCCTCGATCAGCGCTCGCGCATGAGATAGCGGAGCAAACTTTTCAGGAAATCTTTCGCGCCATAGTTTAATCGGCGGCAGTGCATCGCTTTGAGTTCGCATCGCTGGCCATTCCGCTTCAGGCAGTGCGACGGCGCGTGCAATTGCCTCGAGCCATATCGCACAGTTTTCTAACCAGCGCGCACGAAGACCGATAGGACGCAGAGCCTTTTCTAACTCCTTCTTTGTTAATGGAGCCGCTAAGCAGAGTTCGATGATTGCAGAGTCATTGAGGAGTTTTCCGCCGGCGATATCTTGGGCAGATGCAAGCTCATCGCGAGCGATCCATAGTTCGCGAATAATTGCCAGGTGATCACGGCGTTTTATTTTATGCATTCCAGATGTTCGCCGCCACGGATCAATGCGTGGGGGAGGAGGGGGTGCTTTTAAAATCGATGCAAACTCTTGCTCGGCCCATTGAAGTTTCCCGGCGCTTTTTAATATCTCATACATCGCATCGCGCAGCTCGACTAAGAGCTCTACATCAAGGGCTGCATATGTGAGCCACTCTTGTGGCAATGGACGCGTTGACCAATCTGCAGCGCTGTGCTCTTTTGCAAGTGTTACACCCATTAAGGATTCAAGAAGTGGACCAAGTCCAACTCGAGGTAGACCTGCGATACGCCCACCGAGCTCAGTATCAAAGAGCTTCGCCGGATTGATTCCAATTTCACGCAGGCAGGGCAGGTCCTGCGTACTTGCATGCAAAATAACCTCATCGGAATTGAGGAGCTCATCTAAGCTTGCGAGTAATGGATTGTTTAGGCCAAAGGGGATTGGATCTATTAAATGCAGGCCACCACCGTTGCGTTTAATCTGAATCAAATATGCACGGGCGCTATAACGAAAGCCTGATGCTCGTTCGGCATCAACGGCAAATGGACCGCTGCCAGCGGCTAACTCTTTAATTGCGGTTTTAAGGCCATCATCGCTATTAATTACTGGGGGCGTTCCATGTGCGGGCACGAGCAATGGGATGGGTTGTGCTTCTTCATCCATAGAGTGAACTACCGGGACCTTGCAGCATTGATTGCAGATACACCATCAGGAATCTCTTCCAGGCCTGCGACTTCGGCGATCAAAGTGCACCAACCCGAGATGTGCTTCATGAGTTCGGAGGCATCATTTATGACAGGTGTCCACGATGCACGGATTTCAATTTCAGATTCATCATTGCGAGGTGAGAGTTTTCCAAAAGATGCACTCGATACTCGTGTCACTGTTCCGCTAGGAGCTGCGATGGTGCACTCGGCGGCATCAAGGGCCGATAAGAACCAGCCCCATCCAAACTCGGGTAGCAGTGGATCTTGTTGCATCGCAGTATCGACATCGGCACGTACAAATGTCACACAGCGAAACTCACCCTCCCAGCTCTCTTGCCCACCAGGCTCGTGCAGTAAAACAAAGCGCCCAGATGCGAGCTCATCCTCTTCATCGCCTAATTTTCCATTGCTTACATCGACTGAAAATGCAAAGGCATATGTTGCTAATTTTTGTGGGGCCGGAACTTCCTCGAGCACGATCTCTTGGCGCGGAGTAAATGTGCGCAGTTGATCTAACAGCCTTTCAAAGCCGCTGGCATCCATCCTCTTAGAGTAATAATCGATAGAGGGAATCTCGGGAGGCGGGGCGGTAGCCTTGTGCGTATGGCATCACTCTTGGCACTTCTCTCTAGTGTGCTCTGGGGTACTGCCGATTTTGAGGGTGGACGGTTAAGCAAAAAACATGCACCGATCGCCGTTCTTGGATTTTCTCAAGTTGTTGGTCTGCTCTTTGGAATCACAGTTGTAGTTATCTCCGGAGATAGCGGTGCACAGGCATTCGGTGATGGTGGCTATTTTATTCCAGGAATCTGTGCCGGTTTTCTAGGCTACTTCGGTCTTATCTGTTTATATGCAGGATTAGCTTCAGGAAGCATGGGCGTCGTCTCACCGATTAGTGCATTAAGCGCAGTTATTCCATTGAGTTATGCGCTCATGCACGGAGATTCACTCTCACGTATTACATCAATCGGTATTGTGCTCGCACTCGTTGGAGCATTCTGTGCAAGTGGTCCCGAACTTTCGCAAGGGCTACCGATTCGCCCACTCTTACTCGCTATCGGTGCAGCGTGCGGATTTGGTACCTCACTTACCTTTATCTCTATTGGCTCACAGACCAGTCCGCTGATGACTATGGTCACGATGCGCGCAGCAACCTTTATTGTCACTATTGCAATTGCACTGCGTTATCGAACATTAGGTGGTTTTTCAAAGAGTGAGTATCCCAGTTTAATATTTATGGGTATTGCGGATTTTCTAGCCAATCTCTTACTTGGAATCGCATGTACAAAAGGATCGGTATCGGTGGCAATGGTCCTAAGCTCTATGTATCCAATCGCAACGGCGATTCTTGCCTTTAGATTCTTGCGCGAGAGGTTGCACAGGATTCAGTATGTGGGAATCGTATTGGCAGTTAGCGGTATTGCATTAATATCTGCCTTCTAGTTCTGAGCATGAAAAAAGAGAGTCTGATCGATTTGACTCTCACTAAAGTGTGAAAAGTGATTGAGAACGTGGCGCCAATCAAATATGTTTTCGCCCCCACGCTCCGGTGTGACTGTTAAGAAGAACTCATCTATGAGTTGATCGGCGAGAAGTTCGGTTAAAAGGGCGCCGCCGCCCTCAATTAAAATTCGCGGACCAAACTCTTGGCGTGCACGCGCAATAGCTTGGGCTGGAGTTGTGTTCCAGAGATGTGATTTGGGATTTTGGGCAACTGGATTTATATCTGATCGTGAGAGGACAACGAGTGCTACAGGTGTGCGCGCATATGGTTCATTGCGAGCAGTATTTCCACCGATGATGATCACATCGAACTCTGCACGACGGGCCAGAAATACAGAGCGATCTGCACTCGAGCCGACGCCACGCGAAGAACCAGCCTTGCTAGTTGAACCATCAGCACCTACTACGAGGGAGGCGCAGGTACTCATGGCGCTAGCATTCCAGTTTCGGTGCTATTTCACAGAGAAAATCACGCTCAGAAGTTGAGGAGTGCTGCTAAAGGTAGTTAGCCTTTCGGCTATGTCATTCGCCAAGCCCCTGTTTATCGCCCTTGCGGCCTTAGCAGTTGCTGGCCCCGCCCTCGCCGCCACTCCCGCGCATGCAGCTCCCTCGTTAGAGGAGGTTCAGGCCAAGGTACGGCAGCTGGAGGAGGATGCAACGACTGCGGCAGAAGGGGCGCAAGAGGCGAAAGTGAAGTTAGCGATCTTAACCAAAACGCTCAATGGGATTAAGGCAAAGGCCGAGCTGCAGGGGCAGGGCTTGTCGGTACTACAAAAATCATTGGGCACAATTGCAGTCGAGCAGTACAAATCTGGAACGTTGAGCCAGGGTCTGGAGCTTCTCTTTTCTAGCGATCCAACGCTCTATCTCTCATCGGCCGGCGCTCTAGATGCAATCACTCGTGGAAAATCTGCTCAACTTCGAAAGTATCAAGCTGCGCAGCAGCGACTGAGTGCAACAAAGTTAACGGTTAATGACAAGTTAGCTCTCGTTACAGCGGCGCAGAAAAAGTTCGCAGCACAATCGGCCCTGGCCTTATCTAAGTTAAAAGAGGCTGAGCTTCTCCTCTCAAAGTTAAAAAAAGAGGATCGCGAACGCTTAGCAAAGTTAGCAGCAGCTCAAGAGGATGCCGATCAAGCATCCTCTCTTGCCGCTGCAGCAGGTGCCAATGGTGTTTCCGGACGAGCCGGTATTGCACTTAAATATGCGCTTAAGCAGATCGGTGATCGATATGTGTTTGGCGCTGCAGGTCTTGTGACCTGGGACTGCTCGGGCCTAACTATGCGAGCCTATCAAGCTGCCGGTGTCTCACTGCCCCACTCATCATCTGCGCAGTCGCGCATGGGTAAAAAAGTCTCACTCAAAGCGCTTAAGCCCGGTGATTTATTATTTTTTGGTCGCCCTATCTCCCATGTTGGTATCTACTTAGGAGGCGGTCGCATGGTGCATGCCCCACGCTCTGGTTCTCGCGTCAAGGTGACTACTGATTTAAATATGGGACGCAAAGCTCTGGTTGGGGCGCGCCGTTACTAAAAAAACTCTCTTCGTTACCAATGACTTTGGTCCACGCGCAGGCGGAATCGAAAGCTTCATTATTGGTCTGATTGAGCGTTTGCCATATGGATCTACGACTGTTTACACCTCGGCCCAGGGCCAAACAGATGGCTATGACGCTGCCTGGCTTGAAAAATACGGTGTACGTGTGATCAGAGATCGCGCAAAGATTCTGCTACCCACACCACGAATCACAAGCGAGATTGTGCAGTTGATAAATGATGAGCAGATAGAAAGCGTCGCTTTTGGTGCAGCAGCGCCACTTGCACTTATGGCCTCGAGGTTGCGACGGGCTGGAGTCGGCAGAATAATCGCCTTAACCCATGGCCATGAAGTCTGGTGGTCGAAAGTATTTCCATTCACCCTAGCAATGCGCCGAATTGGATCGAGCGTCGATGTACTTACTTATTTGGGTGAGTTCACTCGCACAGCAATAGCCGGTGCACTTGCTCCAAAGTCGGCCGATGCAATGGTAAAGATTGCACCAGGTATCGATACTGAACATTTTGCACCGATTGACTCCTCATCACTACGACAATCACTTGGTTTGAGCGAGAAAAAGGTTATCGTTTCGGTTGGCCGATTAGTGCATCGCAAAGGTCAGGACCGTTTGATTGAATCAATGCGTGCAATCGTGCAAGAGGTTCCAGCGGCTCACTTATTACTCATAGGTGAGGGACCTTACCGCCAGCATTTACAGGCATTAGTAAAAAAGTATGCACTCGATGATCACATTAGTTTTATAGGTCGAATTCAGTATGCCGATCTTCCGCGCTACATTTGTTTAGGCGAAATTTTTGCGATGCCTTCGCGTTCGCGATTTTTTGGCTTAGAAGTTGAGGGTTTAGGCATTGTCTATCTTGAGGCAAGTGCATGTGGGTTACCTGTTATTGCCGGGGCATCAGGTGGCGCGCCAGATGCCGTCATTGATGGCACAACTGGTGTCGTTGTTGATGGTTTAGATAGCGCTGCTATCGCCGTTGCAGCAATTAACTTGCTCAATAACCCTGCGCAGGCCACATTGATGGGTCAAGCTGGGCGCAGATGGATCGTAGAAAAATGGCACTGGCAGATTTGGGCCGATGCCTTCAAAAAATTAATCAACGAGTAGGTTGTGTTTGCGTGCCTTACTTACGGCGGCCGTGCGATTAGCAACTTCAAGTTTTCTAAAAATTGATGCTAGATGCGTCTTAATAGTCGCCTGAGATAAGAAAAGTCCAGATGCAATCTCTTTTGTGGATGCTCCACTTGGTAAGAGCCCAAGCACATCAAACTCACGAGCAGTTAAATTAAAGCTCTGGGTCGCAGCCTTCATCGCCGCAGATATCCCTTTAGCGCTAAAGCTCAGCGGTGATTTAGTTGAGTGCTCTATCGCCGCGATAAGTTCGATAATCGGTGCGCTCTTTACTATGTAGGCACTTGCCCCAGCATTCAACGCTGCAAGCAAATGCGCATCGCTATCGTTAAGGGTGAGCACTACGATCCCTAAAGTTTTCGAGATTCCGCGCGCCCAAGATATTAAATCAAAGCCACTGCCATCGGGCAGATTTAAGTCAACAACTATTACATCTGGATTTACGAAGGCTATCTGTGCACGGGCCTCGGCAAGACTGGCCGCCTCTGCAGCGATTTCATAGCCATTGCTAATCAGTGCACGCTTGAGACCCTCTCGAACAACTGCGTGATCATCAATAATGACAACTCGTATCATGTTCGCTCCCAGGGAACTGTTATAGAAATCTGGGTACCTGATTGGGTCGATTCGATATCTAAGACACCATCTAATCCACGCACACGTTCGCCAATACCAGTTAAGCCATGGCGGCCCTCTTTAGTTCCAGCTCCACCCACTCCATTATCATGCAGGCTCATAGTGATCGATG
>Ga0209597_1000739_pt1 | contig 21256 bp, 12 predicted proteins | sample M_140625_MF_Meta_FD_187316 | JGI IMG/M metagenome (GOLD analysis project Ga0209597, IMG submission 187316) | Freshwater microbial communities from Lake Montjoie, Canada to study carbon cycling - M_140625_MF_MetaG (SPAdes) (version 2) | ecosystem: Environmental > Aquatic > Freshwater > Lake... | reverse complement strand
GGGCAACCTCAAGCCCTTAGGCCCGACCCTCGACGATCCCTCCAGCGTGGTGCTGGCCTTGGTGGGCGTGGTGGTGGCCTTGGTGGGCGCGGCGCTGTCCTACGCGGTGAGCCTCTGGGGCACCATCGGTCTGATCCGGGGCGCCTGGTGGGCCGTGGAAGGCACGCCCATCCGCTTTGCCGACCTCTGCCGCTGGGATGGACAGGCCATCCGGCGACTGATCCCGCCTGGCCTCCTGCTGGGGGGGCTGAGCCTCGCGGTGGGCCTGCTGCTCCTGCTGGCGATGCAGGGGCTGATGCGACTCAACACCGCCCTCGGTTTGCTCCCCCTGCTGGCCGGCCTGGGGATGGCGATCTATTTCATGGTGAACCAGCGCTTCCTGGCGCCCCTTGCCCTGCTCCAGGGCCCCGGAGCCAAGGCCACCCTCCAGCTCGGCCGCGAGCGGGTGGATCCCATCTGGGGGCAGGTGTTCGCGCTGATCGCCGTGGAAGGGGGCCTGATCCTGCTCGGCCTACTGGCCTGCCTGGTGGGGCTGTTTGTGGCCGTCCCCCTGGCCACGTGCATCGCCATCGCGGCCTATCGCCAGCTGTTCGGAGCCGTGGATCACACCGGTTTTACGGCCTACTTGCCAGCGAACCTCCAGCCCTGAGTTAGGAGAATTTCGCCCTGCTCAGCAGCACGAATCCCACCACCCCGACCAACGACAACCCAAACTGGGCCAGGCGGCTCACCAGCATTCCCGCGACTACAGCCAATCCGACCTGCAGGGAGCGTTTCAACCGCAGCAGGCCGAAGGGCCCCAGGGAGGTGGGGGCACTCAGCAGTTCCCCCAGGCTGGCGCCCAGCAGGGGGCCCAGCAGCGCACCCACCAGCGGACCGCCGATCGGCAGCGCCGGCAGCAGCCCGACCAGTCCCACCAGCAGTCCGAGGCCCGAACCGATGTAGGCCCAGCGGGTGGCCTGGAGCCGGGCTGCCCCCAGCACCAGCCCGAGGGCGTCTGCGCCCCAGCCCAGCAGCAGCAGCAGGGTGGCCAGGGCCAGGGCCGGCCAGCCGGCGCTCCAGCCCACGGCCCCCACCCACACCAGGGCCCCGAGGGGTAGCAGGGCCAGGCCCGGCAGCACCGGCAGCAGGGTGCCGGGAATGGCCAACACCTCAATCGCCAGGGCCGCCCACCAGAGGGCATCGCTGCGGGCGATCTGGGGCAACACCAGCGCAGGAAGGGTCATGGCAGACGGCGGGCCACCCGCAGCTTGGCGGAGCGGCTGCGGGGATTGGCGGCCTCTTCTTGCTCCGAAGCCACCAGGGGCCTGCGGGTGATCCGCTCCAGCCGGGGATCGGCGAGGAAGGCGGTCTTGACGCGCCGATCCTCCAGGGAGTGGAAGCTGATGATCGCCAGAAGCCCGCCCGGGGCCAGCCAGTCCGGGGCGTGTTGGAGGAGGCGGTCGAGGGCGCCGAGTTCGTCGTTGACGGCGATCCGCAGGGCCTGGAAGGTGCGGGTGGCGGGATGGATCCGACCTCGCCGGGCCGCCGGCGGATAGCAACCGGCCACGGCATAGGCCAGGGCGGCGGTCCCCTGCCCACTCCAGGGGCGCTCGGCCACCAGCCGGCGGGCGATCCGCCGCGACAGCCGCTCCTCCCCATTGGCGTAGATCAGATCCGCCAGCTCCGCCTCCCCGAGCCGATCCAGCAGCGCGGCCGCGGTCTCGCCGGCCTCCGGGTTCATGCGCATGTCCAGGGGGCCATCGTCGCGGAAGCTGAAGCCCCGCTCCGCTCGATCCAGCTGGGGGCTGCTGACGCCCAAATCGGCCAGCACCGCCTGCAGCGGCTCCGTGGGGGCATGGGTCCCGAAGTTGGCCGCCACGATCGCCACCCGCTCGCCGTAGGCCGCTAGCCGCTCCGCCGCTGCGGCCCGGGCGGTGGGATCCTGATCCAGGCCGATCACGCGCAGGCGGGGATGGGCTTCCAGCAGCAGGCCGCTGTGGCCGCCGCCGCCGAGGGTGCAATCCAAAAGGCATGGCGCTGCCCCGGCAGAGCCCAGCCCCGCCAAGGCCTCCAGCACCGCTTCCGCCAGCACGGGCTGGTGGCGGAAGGCCAGCGGGTCGGCGGGGGTGGCGGAATCGGCCATCAGCCTGTCCTACGACTTCGCCCAGGCGTCAGGGGCCCCGGACGACCTGGACGATCGTTCTACCTAAGATCAGTGCACCAGCCCGCCCGCACGGTGCCATGACCCAGCTCGAAACGCGCACCGAGCCGATGGTGGTCAACTTCGGCCCCCATCACCCCTCCATGCACGGGGTGTTGCGGCTGGTGGTGACCCTGGACGGCGAGGACGTGGTGGACTGCGAGCCGGTGATCGGCTATCTGCACCGCGGCATGGAGAAGATCGCCGAGAACCGCACGAACGTGATGTTCGTGCCCTACGTGAGCCGCATGGACTACGCGGCCGGCATGTTCTACGAGGCGATTGTGGTCAACGCCCCCGAACGGCTGGCCGATATCAAGGTGCCGAGGCGCGCCAGCTATATCCGCGTGATCATGTTGGAGCTGACCCGGATCGCCAACCACCTGCTCTGGCTGGGTCCCTTCCTGGCCGATGTGGGTGCCCAGACCCCCTTCTTTTATATCTTCCGCGAACGGGAGATGATCTACGACCTCTGGGAGGCGGCCACCGGCCAGAGGTTGATTAATAACAACTACTTCCGCATTGGCGGAGTGGCGGTGGATTTGCCCTGGGGCTGGTTGGAGAAGTGCCTGGACTTCTGCGATTACTTCGCCCCCAAGATCGACGAATACGAAAAACTGATCACCAACAACCCGATCTTCCGTCGGCGAATTGAGGGGCTGGGAATTGTTACCCGAGAGCAGGCGATCAATTGGAGCCTCTCGGGCCCCATGCTGCGGGCCTCCGGCGTGCCCTGGGATCTGCGCAAGGTGGATCACTACGAGTGCTACGACGACTTCGATTGGGACGTGGTTTGGGAGAAGGAAGGGGATTGCTTCGCCCGCTATCGGGTTCGGATCCAGGAAATGCGCCAGTCCCTGAAGATCCTGCGCCAGGCCTGCCAGGGGATCCCCGGCGGCCCCACCGAAAACCTGGAGGCCCGCCGCATGGCCGAAGGCAAAACCAGTGAATGGTATGGCTTCGACTATCAATACGTGGCCAAGAAGGTGGCTCCCACCTTCAAGATCCCCGGCGGTGAGCTCTACACCCGTATGGAATCTGGCAAGGGCGAAATCGGCGTATTTATCCAAGGCAACGACGACGTCACCCCGTGGCGCTTCAAGATCCGCGCCGCCGATTTCAACAATCTTCAAATCCTGCCCCACATCCTCAAGGGCAACAAGGTGGCCGACATCATGGCCATCCTGGGCTCGATTGACGTGATCCTGGGCTCGGTGGATCGTTGAAGCCAGCTTGGAATCGCTTCCTGCGCCGGCTCCAGGGGGCCGGCTTTTTGTTGCCTGCCGCCCTCACGGGCTACCTCTGGCTGAAGGGCGGCGATCCCAGCCTCCCGGGCTTCAGCTGCCCGCTGCGTCTGCTCACGGGGTTCCCCTGTCCCACCTGCTTCCTCACCCGCGCCACCGGCGCCAGCCTGCGGGGGCAGTTCGGAGATGCCTTCAGCCTCCATGCCTTCGGTCCGCTGGTGGCGGCGGCCCTGGTGATCTGGTCGGTGGCGGCGATCCGTCGCCGGCGCCTCGCGTTGCCTCCACCGGCGGCCTGGCAGGTGGCCGCTGTCTGTGGGGTTCTGATGGTTTATTGGGGTGTGCGCATGGGAGTCACCTACGGCTTGGGAATCCCAGCCTTCCCCAGCGGCTGAGCGGGTCGCCCGCCGGGGCATGGATGCCAGCATGGCCGCCATGGATCCAACCACTTGGCTGCTGCTCTGCCGCACCGTGCGCTTCGGCGACACCGATGCCGCCGGCGTGATCCATTTTCATCAGCTTTTGCGCTGGTGCCACGAGGCCTGGGAAGAAAGTTTGGAGCGGTTCGGGATTCCAGCGGCCGAGATCTTCCCGGCGGGAGGTCCCCCGGGCTCCAGCGAGGCGACGGCCCCCCCCGTGGCCCTGCCGATAGTGCACTGCAGCGCCGACTTCCGCCGGCCCTTGGTGTGCGGCGATCCCCTCACCCTGCAGTTGCAACCGGAACGCCTGGATCCCAGCAGCTTCGAGGTCCGCACCACCGTGCTGCGGGGCGATGAGCTGGTGGCGCAGGGCCTGATCCGCCATGTGGCCATCCGCGTGGAGGACCGTCGCCGCTGTGGCCTTCCCGAACCACTGCAGCGCTGGTTGGAGGCCTCGGCCCTCGGCGGCGGCGTGCGTCCCCTCTGACGGTCTCCCCCCTCCCGATGGGCCGCTAGAGCAACGACGCCTGATGCTCCACCGGCGCCAACGCCTGGGGCTCGGAGCGTTCCTCGGCTTCGCCGGCCTTCACCTCCAAGGCCTGTTCGATCACCCGATCAGTGAGGGCATCGAAGTAGGCGGAGAGGGTGTGCTGCAGTTCCTGGAACTCGGGCCAGAGGGTGTCATTGACAAAGCTGCGGCTCAGGCGGGCCATCACGGTGGTGCGTCGTTGGCCGCGGTAGCGGTAGGGCTGGATCCCGTAGCGCCGCAGCAGGGCCACAAACAAGTGGCGCGACCACTGGTCCGACAGGGTGAAGCGGAACTCGATCGGCGGCTCCTCGGCGGCGAGCTGCTGGAGCCGGGCCTGGATGCGTTGGCGGGCCTGCTGGGCCGCCACCCGCTCGCCGTCGCTGCCGGCACGGGCGTGGAGGGCTTCGATGCGGCGCAGTTTTTCGACCAGTTGCTCTTCCAGGCCCCCAGTCCTGGTGCGGCCAGCCATGGTGTTTCAACAGCAGGAGGTCATGGGGCAAGGTACGTCAATCCGCCAGTACGCGCCCCCTTGTTTCGATCACCAGTGGCAGCAGCAGCAGTCCGATCAGGGGCACAAATCCCACCAGCACCAGGGCGTTAAAAGCTCCGTCCAGGGCATCAGCCTTGCGTGCGGCGATGGTGCCCACCAGGAACGGCCCGAGGGCGGTGATCAGGCGTCCGAAGTTGTAACAGAAGCCCGAGCCTGTGGCCCGCAGCCGGGTGGGAAAGAGCTCGGGAAGATAGAAGGTAAAGCTACCGAAGATGCCGAAAACGCTCAGGCCGATCGCGAAATATAGCCAGGACCAGGTGCCCAGATCGGCGGGAAAACGATTGCCAAAGGTGAGCAGCACCGAGGCTGAGGACAGCAGGAAATACACGCCGAACATCCAACGACGACCGAGCCAGGTGGCGATCGGCACGGTGAGCAGGGTGCCGATCAAGCCGCCGATGTTGAAGCTGGAGGTGATCGTGGTCTTCCAGTGCTCGACCACCATTTGGGTGGCCCTTACTCCCACCGCATGGGTGGCGCCACTCGCCAGGCCGGCCGCCACCACAGGAATGAAGGCATTGCAGCTCCACCAGGTGATCAGGGCGAGCACGGCGGTGAGGAAGCCGCTGAGGGTGGCGCGGCGATGGGCCGGCGTGAACAGCTCCCGCAGCCGCGGCGGTTGGGCCGTTCCACTCACCTGCTGCCAACGCTCCGGTTCGTGCACCATCAACCGCACCAGAAACGCCACCAGGGCCGGCAGCAGCCCGGAAAGAAACACATAGCGCCAGGAGGTTTCCGGGGAGCTGGCGAGCCAGTGGCCGGCGATCAGGCTGTTGACCCCCGTGGCCAGGAACAGCCCCATGGGGGCTGAGGTGTAGAGCAGGGCGCCGGCCTGCACCCGCGCCTTCTCCGGCATCGCCTCGGCCACCATCGCCGCTCCGGCGGCCCACTCCCCGCCGATGCCGAGGCTGGCCACCAGGCGGAACATAATCAGGGCGCCCATGTTGGGGGCAAAGGCGCAGGCGAAGGTGCCGATCGAATACATCACCATCGTGATCAGCAGCGTGCGGCTGCGGCCGATGCGATCACAGAGCTTGCCGAAGACCACGCCGCCGATCGCCCAGCCGACGAGCAGAAGCGCCGTGATCAGTCCGGTCCAATAAAGGACAGCCACCTTGGCCTCCGGCGAACCGATCGGGATCCCCAGCAGGCTTGGCACCGCATTCGGCGCCACGAAGTTGAACAGCAGGCCATCAAAAATATCGAGGCCCCACCCCAGCCAGGCGGCGAACAGGACGGCCCACTGGTGGCGATTGAGAGAAGGCAGCATCGGGGATTGGCGATGGTGCCATCCCGATGGTTGGAGGCAAGCGCTGCCGATTCAGACGGTCAGGCCCCTGTCTCGGGTGGCAATGCACATTAGCGAGAGCGCCCCGTCGGCCGTATCGGGATCGATGCCGGAGAGGCGCTGCAACCAGCGCCAGCTGCGCTTGGCGCGGCCGTGCACCCCCACCAGGGCCGCCGCTCCGGCGTTGTGGTTGTGGGGGACCAGGCAGACATGGAAGCCCAAGGGTTCCAGGGCCTGGTGGTAGAGCTCGCGGGTCACACCACGGCCCGGCTCATCGGCATGCACCTCGCCGGCCAGCATGCACTGCTGCTGCAGAGCGTCTCCATGGGGCCCCACGCGTTTCAGGCGATTGAGCGGCAGCCGCGCCTGCCATAGCAGCGCCGCAAGGCCGCGGAAGTTGCCGGCACTGAGCTGGTGGTCGTGGTCGGTGATCAACAGGCCACCGGGGCGCACCAAGCGCCCCGCCTCCCGCAGGACCTGGGGCATGTCGTCGCAATGGTGCAGGGAGGCATTCAGGGTGACGATGTCGGCGCAGCCCGTGCGTAAGGGCAGCCGGTGCGCATCGGCCAGGATCGGCTGGTAGCCGATCCGCCGGGCCAGTTGCAGGCTGGCCTCCGCCACGTCAATGCCGATGATCTGCCGGGGTCGCCCCCCCAGGCTGGCCAGCAGATTGCCCGGACCGCAGCCCACGTCCACCACCACCTTGTCGTCCCAGGAGCCCATCGCTGCCCGCCAGAGGGCCACGAAGTCGGCGTCGCGATGGCAGTGGTCCAGGTACTCCTGGGCCCAGGGAGGCACACTGAAATAGAAGGCATTGGCGAGTAAGCCCCGGCTCATCCCTCCCAGGGGAAAGCGCAGGATGCCGTCATACCAATGGCCCTCAGCGATGCGATCGGGATCCAGGGGCAGCAGCTCGGTCTCAGGGGCCACGGCAGCCTCAAGGTCGCCAATGCGGAAAGCACGCGTCATCAGCCATCTTGTGTTGAACCGTTGGCACAACGTATGGACAGCGATTCGCCAATGAAATGAATGGCGCGTATCTGGGCCGGGTTTGCCTCAGGTTCAGCCAGATCTTGAGGGGCGGCGCCCGCATCACGGCGCCGGGTGCTCAGGGACACCCATCCAGGCACTCCCCGCTACCGGGGCAAGGCCCCGGCCCGTGGGCAGCCATAAGCAGGCCAGATCAATGGTGCGGGATCCTTGTGGACCCGACTCCCCGTGGGCGACGCATCCGGAGGATTGGCGCCCCGGGAAACAGCTCAGGCTGCCCCGCGATTAAGGACTGGTTATCACTTGCTTAACGTGCCACAAAAATCACAGAAAATAGTGTTTAAGTGATCAGGTTGGCTGATGCTTTCCCGACAAGGAATTGCCAAAACTATGATTGGATCACTGCGAAATTTCTGCGGACATGGCTTCAGTAATTGGCTCAGTTGACCTGTCGAAGTACGTCCTCGCAGGCCGTTACAACCTGCCGGAGCCCACCCGCACCACGCCCCCGCCCCACGGCCTCCTGGCCCAGGAGGCTTCTGCCATCACCTACAACTCTGATACCGACACTTTATTTGTTGTTGGAGACGGTGGTACTTCGATTGTTCAGATCAGCAAAACCGGCGAGCTGATTGATTCCATGACCCTCGCCCAGGGCAACAGTCCCCAGGGCACGGAGTTCTATGACCCAGAGGGTCTTGCCTATATTGGAGCTGGCGTCTTTGTGATGGTGGAGGAGCGCGATCGCCAGGCCGTTCGCTTCAGTTATGCCGCCGGAACCACCCTCAGCCGCGCCGCCACCAAAACCGTCAAACTTGGCACCACCATCGGCAACGTAGGCCTGGAAGGCCTCAGTTACGATCCCAGCACCTCTGGATATATCTTTGTCAAGGAGATTGATCCTGAAGGCGTTTTTCAAACCTCGATCGACTTTGATGCCGGCACCGCGAGTAATGGCTCCGCAACCACCGCCAATTCCGTCAATTTGTTTGACCCTGCCTTGGCAGGCTTGTTGGATTTTGCCGATGTCTTTGCGCTCTCCAATCTCGCCTTTCTGAGTGGCTCGCCGCTCTACAACAACCTGTTGATTCTGAGCCAGGAAGAGAGCAAGATCGTCAATATCAGCCGCAGCGGCGTGATCTCCAACTGGCTTCAGCTCCAGTCCGCCCCTACCGTCTCCATCCCTCTGCCGGAACAGCAGACCGAAGGTCTGACCATGGACAGCCAGGGGAATCTTTATGTGGTTTCAGAGAATGGCGGTGGTGATTTTGACCATCCCCAACTCTGGGTGTACACCCAGTCCTCCGCCACAAACCAGGCCCCGTCAGCCCTGGCTCTCACCAATCAGGTGACGCAGATTCTTGAGAACAGCAATACTAGTTCAAGGCAAAGGGTTGCCGATATCAAAATCACGGACGACGAACTCGGCAACAACAGCCTCGCCCTTCAAGGTGCCGATTCGTCCTTTTTTGAAATCTTCGCCAACGCCCTTTATCTGAAGGCGGGCGTCAGCCTCGATTACGAGACCAAAACCACCTATTCGGTCACCGTGACGGTGGATGATCCAACCGTGGGCTCCACACCTGATCTCACAGCCAACTTCAGCCTGGCGGTGCTGGATGTGGCCAATGAAATCCCACCACTCCCGGCCCTGTTCGTTTCGGAAGTGGCGCCCTGGTCGAGTGGAAACAGCCCCTTCAACAGCGACTGGTTCGAACTCACCAACGCCAGCCCCACTCCGGTGACGATCACCGGCTGGAAGATGGATGACAACTCTAACAGCTTTGGCCTGGCGGCCCCCCTCAGTGGCATCACCACCCTGGCAGCCGGCGAATCGGTGGTGTTCATGGAAATCGGCGCTTCCGACAATTCCGCCAATAAGAAAGCCGCATTCCTGAGCACCTGGTTCGGCGCCAATCCCCCCGTCAATCTGCAGGTGGGCACCTACACCGCCGGTGGGGTAGGCCTCAGCACCGGCGGCGATGCCGTCAACATCTACAACTCCACGGGTGTTCTTCAGGCCAACATCACCTTCGGAGCCTCTCCGGCTGGCCCCTTCCCCACCTTCAACAATGCGGCTGGCCTCACCAACGCCAGCGTCACCACGATGAGTGCCGTGGGAGTGAACGGCGCCTTCCAGGCCCCCGGGGATAGCAACAACGTGGAGATCGGCTCCCCCGGCAGCATCGGCAAACTGTTCATCTCCGAGGTGGCGCCCTGGTCCAGCGGCAACAGCCCCGTGGCCGCCGACTGGTTCGAGCTCACCAACACCACCAGCCGCAGCATCGACCTCAGCGGCTGGAAGATGGATGACAGCTCCGGCTCCTACGCCGCTGCCGTTGCCCTCTCTGGCATCAGCGCGATCGCCCCCGGCGAATCGGTGATCTTCATCGAAACTCCCAACCTCGCCAGCGCCAAAGCCGCCTTCCTCAGCACCTGGTTCGGCGCTAGCGCCCCCGCCAACCTGCAGATCGGTTCCTACAGCGGCTCCGGCGTCGGCTTGAGCACCGGTGGTGATGCGGTGAACCTCTATGACGCCAGCGGCGTTGTGCGCGCCAGCGTCAGCTTCGGCGGCGCCACCACCAGCGCCCCCTTCCTCAGCTTCAACAATGCCGCTGGGGCCAGCAGCGTTTCCCTGCTCTCCAGCGCCGGTGTGGCGGGTGCCTTCGTGGCCCGCAACGACAGCAACGAAGTGGGCTCACCGGGGGGCATCGGCAATCTGCCCACCACGTTCAACTTCAGTGCGTCGAGCTATAGCAGCACGGAGGGAACGGTGAATAACGGCCTGACGCCGGCGACGGTGCGGGTGCTGCGTCAGGGGGACCTGTCAGGTACGGCGTCGGTTCAGCTTGCGATGAGCGGGGGGATGGCCCAGGGAGCAGCGGCAGCTCCCGCAGAAGGGACCAGCACGGGCCCCAGCAGTTCCGCCACGCCCTACGTCCTGCCGATCAGCGGATCGGGAGTGAGCACGAAATCACTGCTCACCGTTGGCGACGCGGTGAATGGCTACGCGATGGTTGGCATTCCGGATGGTTTGGGTGCATTCGATAACGGCGATGGCACCTTCACGCTGCTGATGAATCAGGAACTGGGCAGCGGTAGCGGTGCTGTGCGTGCCCACGGCGCCAAGGGGGCGTTTGTTTCCAGCTGGGTGATCAACAAAGCGGACCTCTCGGTAGTGAGTGGCGCTGACCTGATTCAGAACGTCTACGGCTGGAACAGCACCAGCCAGTCGTCAAACAGCAGCCCGAATAATGGGGCCAACGGCAACGCCATTGCCCTCAACCGCTTCTGCTCGGCTGATCTGCCGGCTGCTTCGGCGTTCTACAACGCCTCGAGTGGCCTCGGCAGCCAGGCCCGCATCTTCATGAATGGCGAGGAAGGGGGGAGCAACGGCTATCCGATCGCCACCATCGCCACGGGCACCGGGAAGGGCAACGCCTACGTGCTGGGCAAGTTCAACCTGTCGACCAATGGCAGTGGCCTCACCGGTGTGGGGGGTTGGGAGAACCTGCTGGCCAATCCCTACGCCCAGGACAAAACCATCGTGATCGGTAACAACGACGGTGGTAGCGGCCTGATGAGCGGTGCCCTTGCCGTCTACGTGGGCACCAAAACCAACGCGGGGACGGATGTGGACAAGGCTGGCCTCACCAACGGCAGCCTGAAGTTTGTGACTGTGGCCGGCAATTCAGTCGAAATCACCAACACCACCACCCGCAGCACCGGGATCAGCAGCGGCACCCGGTTCACGTTGAGTGGCACCGCCTCCACCACGTTCTCCCGTCCAGAAGATGGCGCTTGGGATCCAAAAGATCCCTCCAAGTACTACTTTGTGACCACCGATCGGCTCGATCAGGTCACCGATGGCATTGGGTCCCAGATCGGCAACAGCCGCCTGTGGCGCCTCAGCTTCGATGACATCACCAATCCGGAGGCTGGGGGCAGCGTTGACCTACTGATTGATGGTGACATCGTTGGTGGCCAGAAAGTGAATATGTTCGACAATATGTCGATCAATCAATTCGGCCAAGTGCTGCTGCAGGAGGATGTTGGCGGCGCCCAGCATAATGGAAAGATCTGGCAATACGACATCGCCACGGATTCCCTCAAGGTGATTGCCCAGCATGATGTCGCACGGTTTGGCACTATCGGCGTTGCGGCCACTTCTCCCTACACGAATGATGAGGAAAGCTCCGGCATTATTGATATGCAGGACATTCTTGGTGCTGGTTGGAGCCTGTTCGTGGATCAGGCCCACTACCCCAATGCCAACCCCGACTTGGTGGAAGGTGGCCAGCTGCTGGCGCTGTTCAATCCGGATACGTACAAGGCCTATGGCCCCGACCTGATCGGGACAACCCAGACCATCAACTTTGCCGCCGGCGAGGCCTTTAAGGATGTGAGCCTGCAAGTGTTTGGGGACACGCTGCTGGAGGGAGTGGAAACAGCCAATCTGATCCTCCAGAATCCAAGCGCCGGCTCGATGGTCGGCACGACGCAGCCCGCCGCCCAGCTGCAGATTCAGGATCCCACCACGTTCAACTTCAGTGCGTCGAGCTATAGCAGCACGGAGGGAACGGTGAATAACGGCCTGACGCCGGCGACGGTGCGGGTGCTGCGTCAGGGGGACCTGTCAGGTACGGCGTCGGTTCAGCTTGCGATGAGCGGGGGGATGGCCCAGGGAGCAGCGGCAGCTCCCGCAGAAGGGACCAGCACGGGCCCCAGCAGTTCCGCCACGCCCTACGTCCTGCCGATCAGCGGATCGGGAGTGAGCACGAAATCACTGCTCACCGTTGGCGACGCGGTGAATGGCTACGCGATGGTTGGCATTCCGGATGGTTTGGGTGCATTCGATAACGGCGATGGCACCTTCACGCTGCTGATGAATCAGGAACTGGGCAGCGGTAGCGGTGCTGTGCGTGCCCACGGCGCCAAGGGGGCGTTTGTTTCCAGCTGGGTGATCAACAAAGCGGACCTCTCGGTAGTGAGTGGCGCTGACCTGATTCAGAACGTCTACGGCTGGAACAGCACCAGCCAGTCGTCAAACAGCAGCCCGAATAATGGGGCCAACGGCAACGCCATTGCCCTCAACCGCTTCTGCTCGGCTGATCTGCCGGCTGCTTCGGCGTTCTACAACGCCTCGAGTGGCCTCGGCAGCCAGGCCCGCATCTTCATGAATGGCGAGGAAGGGGGGAGCAACGGCTATCCGATCGCCACCATCGCCACGGGCACCGGGAAGGGCAACGCCTACGTGCTGGGCAAGTTCAACCTGTCGACCAATGGCAGTGGCCTCACCGGTGTGGGGGGTTGGGAGAACCTGCTGGCCAATCCCTACGCCCAGGACAAAACCATCGTGATCGGTAACAACGACGGTGGTAGCGGCCTGATGAGCGGTGCCCTTGCCGTCTACGTGGGCACCAAAACCAACGCGGGGACGGATGTGGACAAGGCTGGCCTCACCAACGGCAGCCTGAAGTTTGTGACTGTGGCCGGCAATTCAGTCGAAATCACCAACACCACCACCCGCAGCACCGGGATCAGCAGCGGCACCCGGTTCACGTTGAGTGGCACCGCCTCCACCACGTTCTCCCGTCCAGAAGATGGCGCTTGGGATCCAAAAGATCCCTCCAAGTACTACTTTGTGACCACCGATCGGCTCGATCAGGTCACCGATGGCATTGGGTCCCAGATCGGCAACAGCCGCCTGTGGCGCCTCAGCTTCGATGACATCACCAATCCGGAGGCTGGGGGCAGCGTTGACCTACTGATTGATGGTGACATCGTTGGTGGCCAGAAAGTGAATATGTTCGACAATATGTCGATCAATCAATTCGGCCAAGTGCTGCTGCAGGAGGATGTTGGCGGCGCCCAGCATAATGGAAAGATCTGGCAATACGACATCGCCACGGATTCCCTCAAGGTGATTGCCCAGCATGATGTCGCACGGTTTGGCACTATCGGCGTTGCGGCCACTTCTCCCTACACGAATGATGAGGAAAGCTCCGGCATTATTGATATGCAGGACATTCTTGGTGCTGGTTGGAGCCTGTTCGTGGATCAGGCCCACTACCCCAATGCCAACCCCGACTTGGTGGAAGGTGGCCAGCTGCTGGCGCTGTTCAATCCGGATACGTACAAGGCCTATGGCCCCGACCTGATCGGGACAACCCAGACCATCAACTTTGCCGCCGGCGAGGCCTTTAAGGATGTGAGCCTGCAAGTGTTTGGGGACACGCTGCTGGAGGGAGTGGAAACAGCCAATCTGATCCTCCAGAATCCAAGCGCCGGCTCGATGGTCGGCACGACGCAGCCCGCCGCCCAGCTGCAGATTCAGGACGTCAACCCAATTCCCACGGCCCTGAATCTGACCCAGACGAGCATTAACGAAAATGTGAGTGCGAACAGCGTGGTGGGTCTGCTCACGGCCACACTGCCCATCAGTGGTGACACCTGCGTCTTCACTCTCGCCAGTGGCAGTGGCGATCAAGACAACAGTTCGTTCCAGATTGTGGGTAACCAGCTCAAGCTGCTGGTTTCGCCAAACTTCGAAGCCAAAGCCAGCTATTCCATTCGCATTAAGGCCACTGAACAGGGAGGCAATGCCCTGGACAGTGTGTTCTCGATCGCGATTAACGATCTCAACGAAATCGCTTCGATCAGCGGAACCGCTACCGCCAGTGTTAAGGAGGGCACCAACGCCAGCAATGCGGGCCTGCTTACCGCGTCGGGTACCCTCACGGTGAACGATCCCGATGCGGCCCAATCCAAGTTCGATACCAATGTGGTGGCGGCCAATGGAAATCTGGGCACACTCATCATCACTGAATCGGGCGCTTATAGCTATAGCGTGGCCAATGCGTTGCCCGCCGTTCAGGCCCTAGCCGCTGGCCAAAGTCGTCAAGACACCTTCACGGTGAAATCCCTCGATGGCACGGCAAGTCAGGACATTGTGGTGACCATCCAGGGGGCCAGTGCTGGCTTCAATGGTGTGGCGGCGGGGGATGCCACCACCAACCGTGCCACCCTCTGGACCCGCAGCTTCGATACGGCCGATTCCACGAAGCGCACCGGCCTGAGTGAATCCGTAACCCTGCAGTTGGCCACGGATTCCAGCTTCGGCGCCCCGGTGTTCACCACCACCGGCAGCACCAGCAACGCCAGCCACGACTACACCCTCAAGCTGGATGCCACCGGCTTGATTGCTGACACCACCTACTACTACCGATTCCAAGCCCAGGCGGGTGAATTAAGCCAGGTTGGCACGTTCAAAACGGCACCTCTGGCCACCAACAACCGCACCGTGCGCTTCGGCCACAGTGGCGACGTGGATGGAGTCATGCGCCCCTATCTGGCCATGCAGGATCTGGGTCAGCAAAAGCTGGACTTCTTCTTGTTTGATGGCGATACGATCTATGAGACTGGCTCCTCAGGATCTCCGGCGGCCCCCACAACTCCGGCCACAGAGGCCAATCCAACGCCGGCCAATGTGCAGGCCTTGAGAGACGGCTACTATCGCAAATATCTCGAAAATCTGTTGCCCGCCCCGAACGGAACTTATTCTGGACTCCGCGATTTCTTCGCCGCCCAGGGCAACTACACCACCCTCGATAACCACGAGCTCGGCAACAAGGAGTGCATTAATGGTGGAGCGCCACTAAGTTTGCGCACTCACAACTTCAACGGTTCTACGGACACCGCTGATGATGTCAACACCACTAGCCAGTACATCAACGACTCCGTTTCTTTTGAGACCCTGCTGGGTGCTTACCTGGATTATCAGCCCATTCGCACTCCTGAGACGCTCTCCACCCCAAGTGACGGACGTACGGATGGAGAACTCAAGCTCTACGGAAGCCAGCAGTGGGGCGGAAATGTGCTGATGATCAGCTTGGATGACCGCAGCTTCCGCGATGTTCGGCTCAACAAGATCGTCAACGGCGCTCGCCTCGATGACACAGGTAGCCGCGCCGATAATCCCGGCCGCACCATGCTGGGTGCAACCCAATTGGCGTGGCTGAAGCAGGAGCTGCTCGCCGCCAAGGCCAACAGCACGGCTTGGACGTTTATCAACATGAGCAGCCCGATCGATCAGATTGGCCTTGTTGGATCGGGATTGGATGGTGGTAAGTCCTGGATCGGTGGCTATCGCGCAGAGCGCAATGATCTCCTGAAGTTTATTGCTGACAACAAGATCACCAATGTGGCGTTCCTTGCCTGCGATGATCATCAGGGCCGGATCAATGAACTCACCTACATGCCCAATCCGGCCAGTGATCCCTTCAGTCCAGCCTCCTATAAAACCCTGCCAGGGGTGCTGAGCATTGTTGATGGACCCATGGGGGCCACCGGACCCGATACGGTGACCAATCACTCCCCCTCCAATATCAAGGCCTTGGCCGATGCCGTGGCCCAAGCTCAGATCAACGCCGGCCTCAATCCCATTGGCTTGGACAAGAATTTCCCTGGACTGTTTGATGTCAAGAGGGAGGGCGATCCCAGCGCACTCAACGATCCCAAGCCGGTCGATTTCTTCACCCCAGATACCTTTAACTACGCCGTCCTCGAAGTCACCAAGGAAGGGATCCTCAATGTTGCGCTGCGAGGTGTTGATTCCTATGCCTCAAACAGCTTCCCCGCGCCAGCGCCCGGTAACCAACCTCGCGAGATTCTGAGTTTCTCGATCGATGGACTGCAGGCTCAACGTCCCTATCGCTTTACCCCCCAATCCCAGGCGGTTTACGAAGGTGATCAACTCACCATTAAGGTGACTGCTGAGAACGCAGCCAGCGCCGCTGGCAAGCCCTTCTTCTGGAAGTTCTCCGGGCCTGGGGTCACCCCCGCCGACTTCAAGGAGAATTCCCTCACGGGTAAGGGCAGCACCGGCAACGACGGGACCTATAGCCTCACCCGGACCCTGGCCGCCGATCTGCCCATCGAGGGAGAGGAGGCCCTCAAGGTGACCTTCTACCAGGACGGCGCCTTCACCAAACCCCTCGCCCCCGCGATTTCGATACGCGTCCTGGAGCCCAACACCACCGGCCCCAGCGATACCCGTGATCTGCTCACCGGGACCCCCTTGGACGACACCCTCAGTGGCGTCCCCAATGGTTCCACCCTGCGGGGTCTGGGCACGGTGGATACCCTGATTGGCAATGCTGGCAACGATCTGTTCCGTCTTGGTGATGCTGCCGGCCGCTTTTATGACGACTTGAACAACACCACTCCAGGTACTGCCGACTTTGCCTACATCAAGGATTTCACCGCCGGCGACCGCATCCAACTCACTGGAAAACCCAGTGACTACATCCTCGGAACCGCCCTCTTTGATGGTGTCGTCGGCAACGTGATCTACGCCCGTAACCCCAATCGCTTACCCTTTGAGCGTCCGGTGGGCAACGATGAATGGATCGGTTTCGTCAAATCCACTGACAATTCCCATCTCAGTCTGTCCAACGCCAATCAGTTCGCGTACGTCGGCTGAGTTCAGTTACCCCCCAGCATCCGCCTCCGGACAACGGGTGATCGCTAGGGTTCTCCCATGGCGACACCCGATGCACTGCTGCCCTTGCTGCCGTTTCTGCGCAGTCCCCTCGGGGCCTTGGTATTTATTCCGATTTATGCGCTCTGGGTGACCCTCCTCCTCCCCGGCGTTTGGGCCTCAATGCTGGCCGGTGCCCTCTATGGCACCGTCTGGGGCAGTGTGATCGTGGCCGTGGGGGCAACCCTCGGGGCCGAAGTGGTGTTTTTGCTGGGCCGGGGCTGGCTGCGCGCCTGGGCCCGCCGACGATTGGCCGCTGCGCCCAAGCTGCAGGCGGTGGAGCAGGCGGTGAGTCGACAGGGATTACGGCTGGTGCTGCTCACCCGCCTGTCACCAGCCTTTCCCTTCAGCCTGCTCAACCTGGCCTATGGCCTCAGTGATGTCAGCCTGAGGGACTACACCATTGGCTTGGTGGGAATCCTGCCGGGCACCGTGCTGTTCTGCGCCCTCGGTCAGCTGGCCGGTGACGTGAGCCGCTTCGGCGACGTTCTGACGGGCCAGGCGGATGGCGCAGTCTGGATTGTGCGGTTGCTGGGGATCGGTGCCACCGTGGCCGTCACCGTACTGATCACCAGGGTTGCTCAGAACGCCCTCAAGACCCCCGCGGATTAGGGCTGGGAGTTGGCGGGTCGTCGCCAGTCCCGCAGGGCCGCGATCAATACGAACCAGCTCAGCCGCAGCCGGGCGATCACACCAGGACGCGAGGCCAACTCGGCATAGCGAGTGCGGCCACATTCGGTTTTGATCCAGCGGTGAACTCCGGTGCCCATGACTCAGATTTGGCGTAGGGAATCGGCCTTGCTCTTGAACTCACCCAGCAGCAACTGCAGATAGGTGACCTTGCGCAATTTCACATTGGCAGACAGCGACATTCCCACCTGTAGGGGCAGGGGTTCACCCTTGGTGGGCCGGAAACACACCTTGTCGGTGTTGTTCTGATTGCAGGGCACGAGGGTGTTCGGATTGAGGCGGATGTCCACCGGGAAGCGGTAGAAGGTTTTCAGTTGATCTGGGGGCAGGGCATCGGAGCCGATCCGCCGCACCGTGCCTTGAAGTACGCCGAAATCGGTGGCGGGGAAGGAATCAATGCTGATGTCTGCTGGCTTACCCACCCGCACGAAGCCGATGTCCTTGCTCGGGACTTCCACCCGTGCTTCCAGCCGATCAAACGGCACGATCTTCATGACCGGTTCGCTGGTTTGGGCCACGAAACCACGGGACTTGGGCTTGAGTTCAAACACCACCCCCGCCTCGGGAGAGCGAATCTGTTGGTAGCGGATGTTGACGGTCAGTTCGATCAGCTTGGAGCGAAGGTCGGCTAATTCGCTCTGTAATTCGCGTACACCTTGTTCAAGAATGGCCTGTTGGCGTAGACGATCCACCTTGGATTGCTTGATCTGCCCTTCGACTTCCTGCACTTTGTTGCGCTGCTGCAGATACTGCAACTCGGAGGAGGCCCCCTCGCGGTTGAGGACATCGAGGCGGGTTAAGACCTCCTTCTCCAGCGCTAATCCATCCGAAAGCACCTTCTGTTCGGTGCTGTTCACATCAAGATAGCGATTGAGCTCCTCATGTTTGAGGCGCAATTGCTGTTCCTTGTAGGCAATTGATTTCTCAAGGCTGAGCTTGCGATCCAGGGTGGTTTCCGTGTCGAGGCGAAGCAGCACCTGCCCCTTGCTCACCCGCTGTCCCTCCTTCACCAACACCTCTTCCACGACGCCGCCCACCGGCATCTGCACATCCTTCACCACGCCCAGGGGTTCGAGCTTGCCGGGAGACGTCACGATCTCTTCCGTTTTGGCTAGGGCCAACCAGGCGAGGCCAAACACCGTGACGCCCATCAGCGTCCAGGTAATGCTGCGGGCCCAGAAGCGGGACTGCTGAAGCACCACATCTTCGTTGTCGGAATGAACGCTCTGTTCCAGGCGATCCTGGGCCTGCCGGAACAGGTTGCCCGGCGTGAAGGAGGGACGGGCCATGTTCAGCTGGACTCCTGCTGGCGATAGAGGGCGTAATAGCGACCCTTGAGGGCCATCAGCTCATCGTGGGTTCCGGTTTCGACGATGGCGCCTTGATGCATCATCACAATCATGTCGGCCCGGCGAATTGTGGTGAGCCGGTGGGTGATGAAGAACACCGTGCATTGGCTCATCGTGTCGTGCAGATTGTTGCAGACCTGACGTTCGGTGTCGTAATCGAGGGCGCTGGTGGCTTCGTCCATCACCAGCAATTGGGGGTTGCTTAACAGCGTGCGGGCGATGGCGATCCGTTGCCGCTGGCCTCCTGAGAGCGAAGCGCCCCGTTCCCCCACCGGCGTGCTGTAGCCGGAAGGGAGTTCCATGATGAAGTCATGGGCTCCGGCCACCCGGGCGGCCTTCACGATGGCATCGCTGGGGGCCTCTGGATTGGTGAGGGCAATGTTCTCGCTCACCGTGCCGGAGAACAGCAGCGGATCCTGGGGAACGATGCCAATCTGCCGGCGGAGGGAATACAGCTCTACCTTGTCGATGTCATAACGATCGATCAGGATGCGGCCGCTGTTGGGAGAATAAAGACGGGGCAGCAATTTCATCAGAGTGCTCTTGCCGCTGCCGCTCTGCCCCACGATGCCCACGAAGGTTCCATGGGGAACGTGCAGATTGACGTTGCTGAGCACCTCCTTGCCGCCTGGAGCGAAGCTGAAGCAGACGTTTTCGAAGACCACATCTCCTTCCACGGAAGGAAGGGGGATATTGGCCTTGTCGGCGGCGCTGGATTCCTCGGGGGTATCCACCACATCGGCAAGCCGCTCGAACGAGACCCGTAGTTCCTGAATGTTCTGCCAGATCGAGGACAGCCTCAGTAAGGGCTGGGTGACGTAGCTGCTGATGATTCGGAAGGCGATTAACTGGCCGAGGGTGAGCTCGCCTTTAAGCACCAGGGCGGCGCCCACCCAGAGCACAAGCAGCTGGGAGAGCTTCTGCAGCACTTGGCTGCTTTCGTTGAGGGCCGTGCCGGTGATTGTTTTTTCGAAGGTGCGTGAGATGTATTTCGAATAGAGGTCTTGCCATTTCCAGCGGCTCACCATCTCCACGTTCTGGGCCTTGACGGTTTGGATGCCGGTGAGCACCTCCACCAGATGGCTCTGGGTGCGGGCGTTTTCCTGGGCTGATTGGCGGTACTGGCGCCGGAACAGCGGCGCTCCCAGCAGGGTCAGCGCGACCTGGATCGGTACCACGGCCAGGGCGATCAGGGTGAGCACCCAGCTGTAGATCGCCATCACGATGATGTAGATCACCGAGAAGGCCGCATCGAGCAGGGTCATCAAGGCCTGGCCCGTGAGGAAGTTGCGGATCTTCTCCAGCTCGGCGATCCGGGTGCCCAGTTCCCCCACCGGCCGCTGATCGAAATACCCCAGGGGCAGACGCAGCAGGTGATCAATCACCTCGGAGCCCAACCGCAGGTCGATCCGATTGGTGGTGTCGGTGAAGAGGAAGGTGCGCAGGCTGCCGATCACCCCCTCCATCAGGGTGACCACCACCAGGGCAAACCCCAGGATCTGCAGGGTGTCCAGGCTCCGCTGGGTGATCACCTTGTCGACGATCACCTGAATCAGCAGGGGATTGGCCAGGCTGAACAGCTGCACCACAAACGAAGCCAGCAGCACCTGCAGCAACATGCCGCGGTAGCGCTTCAGGGCGGGCCAGAACCAGCCGGGGCCAAATTTCTCCTCCGGTGTGGTGGTGCTGCGCTCCATCAGCAGCACCTCCATCCCCTCCGGATAGGTTTCGGCGAGCTCGGCTGGGCTCAGATCCACCCACCCTTCCGCGGGAGACGCCAGTCGCAGGCCCCGGGCATTGCTGGCGGTCACCACCGCGAAGCTGTCGTTCCAGGCCATCAGGCATGGGGTGATCAGGCGGGTGGCCGCCGCCGCCGGCACCTTGGCCCCGGTGACCAGCAGGCCGAGCATGGCGGCGATCTGACCACAGAGCTGCAGGTCGGGCTTCTGGCCCCGCCGCATCTTGTCGCGGAGGATCTTGTCGACCGCGTCGCGGCGATAGGGCAACTCCAGCAGCTTGGTGAGCATCTGGAAGCAGGCCAGGGTTTCCTCCAGCACCCCATTGCCACGGATCAACTGCATGCCGCGGGAACGGTCGCCCTGGCCCAGGTCGAGGCCGGTGGGCTGGGGATGCTGACCCTCCTGGCTGGGCAGGGCGAGGGCGCCAGCGCCAGCGGTCAGGGCCGGGCGGTCTTCGCTGCCGAGCGCTGCTTCACTGGCGGCCTGATCGAGCGCTAGCAGGCGCAGGGGCAGCGGGGGCAAGGGCTTCGGCAGCGTTCGCGCTTCGGAGAGATTGGTGCCGATCGGCAGATCGGGCACATTGCCACTGGCGAGGATGAGCTCCTCCCCCTCCCGCAGTTGGCGGAGGGGATCCTTGGTTGGGAGCAGGGGGCGCACCGCCTGCCGCAGAACAGTCAGCCGTTCACGCCAGAGCCGCGGCTCAAAGCTGAGGGCTCCGGCATGGGCCGCCTCCCGTTG
>Ga0209597_1000736_pt1 | contig 21331 bp, 25 predicted proteins | sample M_140625_MF_Meta_FD_187316 | JGI IMG/M metagenome (GOLD analysis project Ga0209597, IMG submission 187316) | Freshwater microbial communities from Lake Montjoie, Canada to study carbon cycling - M_140625_MF_MetaG (SPAdes) (version 2) | ecosystem: Environmental > Aquatic > Freshwater > Lake... | reverse complement strand
TTTAGTAACTTCAAAAAATTAGCTGTTGACTATCTCCTCCCCGAGTATCGCCAAGATACTTCTTCAATTGAACTAGCGGGCTTGGTTCATGTCGAAGCGGCTTGGGATCCCACCAATCCACTCGGTGAGACAGAGTGGCTCGCTAAAACTCTGGCCGAATTCGAAGTGCCTTACTCCATTGTCGCTGGTGCAAATTTATTGAATGCAGACTTCTCCGAATTATTGGCAGCACACCGCCAAGCAAGTGATCGAGTCGTCGGCGTGAGACACATTCTCAATTACCACAGTGATCCCGCGTTCACCTTCACCGATAGTCCCGCAATCATGCATGACTCAACTTGGCGCAAGAATTTTTCCCATCTAGGCGATGAAGGGATGTTGTTTGACCTACAAATTTTTCCTGATCAATCAGCGAGTGCTGCTGGATTAGCAGAAGAATTTCCGCAAACTAAAATGGTTATAAACCATTTCCTTATGCCACTTAGTTGGGATCGCCAGGGGCTAGCTGATTGGAAAGCCGAGCTTGCAAAAGTAGCAGCGCACGAAAGTGTTGCGATCAAATTGAGTGGGCTTTACATGTATCGACGCGATTGGCCGAAAGCGGCTATGGATCACTTAATCGATATCGCCCTTGAGTTGTTTGGCCCTGCTCGCGTGATGTGGGGTAGTAATTTCCCGGTAGATCGTCAATTTGTCTCTCTCGCAAAATTAGTGACCGACTTCGAAAACAGCCTTGCCCGACTCTCTCCTGAAATCCGTGCGGCCATAATGTGGGAGAACGCCAACACCTGGTACCAACTGGGCGTGCGGGATTGAAAAACCAAATCACGTCAGACGACATTGAACGGCTAGGATCTCGGTCATGACACGGCAGCGGGTGGATTTAACAACAGCACAGGTTGAGCACTTAAAGACTTTGGTAACTGGTCTGGTCTCCACAAATGAGAGCGTGCTTGATCAACACGGTCGAGACGAATCTGCCTTTTCTCCAGTTCGTCCATCTGCAGTTGTTATGCCCCACAGCACTGAAGAGGTTGCTCAAGTTTTGGCATACTGTAATCAAGAGAAAATTCCAGTAGTTGCCTTTGGTGCTGGCTCATCCTTAGAAGGACATGTACTCCCACTATTTGGTGGAGTCTCCCTTGATTTAACCGATATGAACAAGATCATTGATATTCGAGCCGATGATTTATTGGTGCGAGTGCAACCGGGTGTTCATCGCATGGCACTCAATAAGAAATTAGCCGATTCTGGTTTATTTTTCTCGGTCGATCCAGGCGCAGATGCCACATTGGGCGGTATGGCCTCAACTGGAGCTGCAGGAACAACGACAGTTCGTTATGGCTCAATGCGCGAGAATGTTTTAGCGCTCACGGCAGTACTGGCCGATGGCACAACCATAAGAACTGGACGAGAGACGAGAAAGCTATCTGCCGGATATGACTTAACCAGATTGCTTGTCGGGTCAGAGGGAACCCTTGCAGTCATTACCGAGTTAACGCTTCGAGTATTTGGTATTCCTGAAAAAATGGCTGCGGCAATTGTGCGCTTCCCCACGCTCGCGGAAGGTGTAAGCGCGGCAACTGCAATTGTGAGATCTGGGATATCGATCGCCCGTTGCGAATTCTTAGATGCTCAGAGCATAAAAAATGTAAATGCTCATGATGGTTTAACGCTTACCGAAGCACCAACGTTGTTCTTTGAATTTCATGGCAGCCCACAAGGCGTGCAAGAGGACGCAAACTCAGTTAAGGAAATTGTTGCTGATTTTGGCGGAAGCGAATTCGAGTGGACTACCGATGAGGATGCTCGTCGCAAGTTATGGCAAGCCCGCCACAATGCTTACTGGGCAGGTATTTCCGCCAATCCCGGAAAGCGTGCGGTTAGCACTGATGCTGCCGTTCCACTGTCCAAACTAGCTGAAGCGGTCACGGTGGCCGATCAAGTTCTTGCTAAGTACAAGTATCCGTATTCAATTTTGGGACACGTTGCAGATGGAAACTTTCACTGCTCGATCATCACGGATCCAAATAAACCAGAAGAGCTCGAAGAGGTCCGACACATCACTCATGAGATCACAATGCGGATTATTGATATGGGCGGAACATGTACTGGTGAGCATGGAATCGGCTCAGGAAAAATTGATGCCCTCGTCGCAGAAACTGGCGCGGCTGCAGTGGGCGTCATGAAGTCAATCAAATTAACACTTGATCCCAATAATATTTTGAATCCAGGAAAAGTCTTTCACTAATCTTCATTTATTAGGCTAATGAGAATGAATGGGTATTGCTGAATCCATATTTGCCCTATGAAGGATATGTAGTTTGAGTCCCTCACAACCCACTTATCGCTTTCGGAAGCATTAGTAAATATCAAGGCAAAATCTAAAGTCTCGAAGAAGTCGTTCGTCCTCAGTCTAGAGATTCCTCAAATCGATCCGACGTTATTCGACCAAGTGCCATTGCAACTACGGCAATTAAAAGCATAAGGGAAGTGGACGTGCCAATAATGTCAATCCATTGCGCTACATGGCTAGCCTCATCAACAAGTTCAGATCTATTCGAGGCAACATGAAATCCAAAGGAGAAGGCTACCGACGTTGAGAAATCAAAGAAATAGATACCCCAAATTCCGACAATCGTAGCTAACTCTAAACAGTTCATAACGGCAAGAACTAACGTCCGTTCAAAGCCCTTGAGAAGCCGAGCTTGTCTATCTAAAAGAATCGCGACCTGTGTCACCCAAATATCAACTAAGCGCGCCACCCCAAGTATGGCCAAAGAAGCTGCGGCCCATTTCCAATGTGAAGATAAAAAGAGACCTGAGATAAAAACACATAATGAAGAGAGAACATATATCTCAGCAGCAAATCCACTCTCAAGATTGAATCGCTTCAATAATCTAGAAATCGCTGGGTAAATGAAGTTTAACTTTTGAATCTTATGCGCAATATTTACAATTCCTTTTACGAGAAAAGAAGGTTCTTTTTTCGTTGCGACTTGAGTCTTGATCTCAGGCATCCAATTTTCACGTGGGATAGGTTGCTGCCCTTCTGGCCATCCAACCCCTAAGAGTGCAGAGATGTCACTCTTTGCATCTCCGGCAGTGCTGACGGTGAAATGGATATGAACATGGCTAGGCACTGTTTCATTTAAGTAGTGCATGTGTGCTCGTTGCACTGAAGGTAAAGAATCGAGATGCTTGACAAGGGTATGTTGAATTTGGCCCAGAGATTTGAGCTCGGCCTCATTTAATAATCCCATAGACGGTACATGTCTCACGGACTGAAGAACTAACCAAGGGCGATCAACTGCCCCTTCGGCAATGTTCAACGTCCAATGTGGGTCCACTGTTACAGCATTTAGCTTGGAAGGCAGTGAGCATATAAGGCACGGTGTTGGGGTCGAAAGCATGACTAGAAGATACTCTCTTTGAATATCAATTTCGACAAGTCTTCCTGAAAATTATTTTTTCTTGTAACCTTTTGGGCACTTAGGTTTAACTGAGGTTACTTTCTTAACTAATTTTCCCTTGATGCAGGTGATCGTAGTTTTCTTAAGTGCAGCAGCCTTAGGCTCTGATTCTTGCTTGGCTTTGAGATCTGCTGCAGCATTTGCTTCAATGATGATTTGTTCCGCAAGAAACTTTTTTGCATCTTCGATAACATCTGGAAACGCTTGAGCGGTGTAATACTCACCACCAGCATTGATGCTCCAAAATGGATCTTTCCAAAGTGAGTCATTTGGATCTAATCCCGCCCAGGCTCCCATTGATGCTGAGGCAACAGCCACAAATATAGATTCGCCATCTTTTTCATACCATAAAGGGCTTCCAGAAATCAGACCAGCACAGGATGCGATTAAGTTTTGACATTTGGTTTGAATATTCATAACTCTATTGTTTGGATCATTTAGAGTGTAAAGATCACCTATCATGTTTGAAATGCTTCTCAGATTTGCATAATAAAGACCAGGTTCGCTTTGAACCCCACCAAATTTTTTCACCCCATATCCAATTCCAAATACCGAAGACTGCTTTTCTACCAATTGTATTACTTCTTCTTTAGTTGCAATTCTGTAGCCTTTGGTCGGTATTTCTTTTTCAAGGATTAAAATGGCAAAGTCATAAAGCGATGGATGACATTTCTTGCTTTTATCTGTAGCGCATGCATAAGAAGAATCTTCATACTTTGGGGAGGCAAATTGTGCTTTAACTTTAACTTTTTGATCTATATTTTGAGTCACTTTAATTCCTGGGAGAGTGACATAAATATCTAAAATATTTTCTGGAATCAAGCCTGAAACAATTGGGGCTCCTGTAGTGCTTGCATTTATATCTACCTTAAGTCTCCGTGCTACACAATGTGCTGCGGTATAAACAATTCGTGGGGCAATAAGAGCACCACCGCATCCAACGCCACCATATGGCCCAGTGATGCCAACTGTTCTTTCATCTCCCACAACAATACGGTCCTCTTGAACCGAATTTGCATTTGGTACGAAAAGCCCGCCAAAGATGACGAGCACAGTGAAGAAAGTCAGAAGGCGTTTCATGAGTACAGGTTAGGAGCAATACTCCAGCAGAAGAAGACGGAGCACACTTCTTTCCTAAATACCCTTGATTTGTCCCTGACTATCCCTCATATTGGAGATGAGTCAAGAACGGATATATCCGCATAGTGGGTCAAAGGGAATGGTTTGAAGGTTTGATAACGAGACCCTTACAACCCACTTGTAAAGCCACAGGTCATAAGCGGTATCGCTTAAGCAGCGCTTACCTCAGCTCAATGCCCGCTTTAGCATTCCCAAGTATGCATATCCTTTGACTTCTTTTGACCAGCTGCCTACAAGAGGTATTGCCTGATAGCTGATTAATTCCCAGCCTTCATTTCCTAGAGAATTCAATTTGCTCGAAAATTTCTCGAACTCTTCGGCTCGTTTGTTGCTATTCCACTTATCTGTAATTGTTAATTCTTCTACTAGATATTCCCATTTTGCCATATTTATAGGCCCCTTAAATTGTTTTATCGAGTTCTTGCGAGCACTCGAAAATTCTTACCAGAAGTCAACCACATGGGGATTCATGTATTCAAGCATTCGAGCTGGGCGGACACTTAGGCGAGATCTGACTCTCGAGCCTCTCAAGATTCTTTGATTCTTCGCTTTTACAACATGACTCGAGTGATTTCAGCAGCGTTTAAAAAGTTTTACTATAGCGTCAGAGTTAGTTTCCATTTGTCCGCGACTAAATCGCTGAACGAGACATCAAATGCCTCATCAACCCCAGTAATTCGAATTGAATAAAAATCAGCTTTCTTGACTTTAAGTTTTGTTGAGAAAATACAATTTCCCAAAGGATACTCAACACCATCTGCATCCAGATCAGTTCCCGCTTTCTTCCAAGTCAATGTTGTTAGCGATCCAAGACCAACTACTTTTTCACTCTCATTGAGTACCTTGACTTTTGAAGACTTTGAGATTGTCATTTTCTTCATTGGAAAACCTGAAAAAAACCCTCTAAGGCATTTTTTAGCACCACCAGCTGGTGTCTGAGTTTCATCGCTAAACAATCCCATAAAGCCTTCAGATTCATACACCGACAGATTCAACGTATAAGTGGAAGCAGCCGAAGCAGCGGGTGCATTAATTGCAGTTGAAGCCAAGACCAATGACATTAAAATATATGACAATCGTTTCATATTTATATTTTACGTAACACGAGTCGTTTGTCAAGAATAGTTAAAAAAGTGGCTAGTCAAACTTAAACATCAAACAGACTGGTCATGACTATTTTGAGTCATCTTTGTAACCCACTTAGATAAATACAGGAATCACGATCTCGTTGTACTGCAAGAAGCCAGGCTTAAATGGCGGGTCAAAACGACAGATTCGGGTTTCATCAGAGAGTGCAATGTTAACTTTAGCTGCGCTTACTCGAAGCTCTTTGACCATCTTCCGTGATAATCCCTCGGTTGCTCTTCCACGGAATGATTTGGCAACACATGTTTCCGTACCTATTTCACGTAATGAGACTTTTGAATCATTGGGATCTGGCATGTGACTAATGGTGCTGCCTGCTGGCATTACAAATGAGACGTGCCAGTCCGAGGATTCAGAAGTATCTGCTTTTTGGGCGGTGATTACCGGGGCAGTCATTGCGATTTTTTGCGAGGACTTATTCCCCTGTGAAATGTAATTAAATAATGAAGAGAAGGCGCCACTCGACGCAGTCGAATACTCAGCAGAAACTCTAACCTCTGCTATGACGCAAGGTAAGTATTCACGAAGCTCAAAATCCTTATAAGTTTGTAGCACTTTAAATTCTTGACGTTCGGTCATAAATTGAGCCCACTCAGTAAGTAGCTCTTCCCCCAGAGGCGTCAAAGGTGAAGCCTGTAGTGAACGAACAGGCTTTAGAAACCATAAAGGCCAACATCTCTGCAGCTTCTTCTGGCTCACCAACACGTCCCATAGGAATGCGCCCAAGCATGTACTTCAAAGTTTCATCACTTGTGCCAGCATTCATTGGCGTTCTGATCACAGCCGGAGCAAAAGCGTTAATTGTGATTCCTTCAGTTGCTACCTCTTTGCCAATACCTTTTATAAACCCAATCATTCCTGACTTAGATGTGTTGTAGGGATGCATTCCTGGGTTGCCCTCTTTCCCGGCAATTGATGCAACATGAGCAATGCGTCCATACTTTCTAGATTTCATATGTGGAATAACAGCCTGTGTTAGCCAGATGGTTCCGAACAGATTGATTGTGACTGTTTTTTCAAAGATCGCCCAATCGACATCTTCTAATTTTGTATTTGTTGGACCAACAATTCCTGCGGTATTGACTACAGCATCTATCTGGCCATGTTCTGAAATCACGTTTGCGACAAGGGCTTGAATGCTCTTTTGGTCGCTCATGTCTACGCACTTTACTTGGTTAGCGTTGATTCCTAGATCGGATTGAAGCGACGATAAGCCCGCTTGATCTAAGTCAGCAATGACGATAGTAGCGCCCCGAGATAGAATTAATTCGGCAGCTGATCGACCGATTCCACTGGCTGCGCCAACTAAGAGAACTACTTGTCCCGAAAAATCTCTGAGATCAGTTGTCATAGCCACTCTCCCTGGTTTATTGCCGAAGCGAATATCTAAATCTTTGACCAATTGTAAGGGTGATAAGAAAGCGCTGGCAAGCACTCAGGAACAGCCGAAAGCGCAGATATATTCGCCGAAGTTGTTACAACAGCTTTAGAACTTGGCAAGAATTCCTCCGTCTGGAATTAGTGATGAACCGGTAATAAAACTTGCGCCTTTAGAAAGGGCGAAGGCAATTACATCGGCAACTTCTTCTGGTTGAGCAATTCGGCCAATTGCATTTTCACTTGATGGGAAACCTAATTCAGCCAAAGTCTTTCCCTCACGTTCTGCATGCTGACGTAGCATCGGAGTATCAGTAGCGCCCGGAATTATGCAGATAACTCGAATATTATCTGGTGCAAGATCTAGCGCCATAGTTTTTGTAAGAGTCAGGACTCCACCTTTTGCCGCAGCATATGGTGCAACACCGGGAGATGTTGCGTAAGCATGAATGGATGAAATGTTTACTACTGCGCCGCCACCAGCGCTACGAATTAGTGGTAGGGCATATTTGGCCATCAAAAAAAGGCTAGTTAGGTTAATCGAGATAATTCGCTGCCAATCTTCAAAGCTTGTACTTTCTACACTCATATTAAATGCACCGACAGCGGCGTTATTTACCAGGCCTTTGACGCGAATGCCTTTTTTCTTTGCAATCTCACAAACTTCCTGGCATTCCTTCTCGCTTGTGACATCGCCGGCAATTGCTTGAGTCAGTACACCTTCGGGATCAATGGAGGCCAGAATTTTTGAAAGCTCCTCTGAATTCTTATCGACAGCGAAGACAAAAATTCCTTGATTCACTAAATTTTCTACAGTTGCAGACCCGATTCCGCCAGCGGCACCTGTGACAATTACCGCATCACCCTTTGCAGCAAATGACTTCTCTCTCATTGTCCCGAAAAATCTCTGAGATCAGTTGTCATTGGTTACTCCTCGGGCGCTAAGACCCCGTGCAGATTTGCGGGCCTTAGCCAATAGTAAAGGCTTTAGGTCTATCGCGGTCAAAAAATCGGGTCTAAACTTTCACCCATGAACAAGGTAGCGATAGTCACTGGCGGAGCAAAAGGCATTGGATTCGGAAGCGCGCAACGTCTACTCGAAGATGGCGCAACGGTAGTTATCTTCGATGTAGATGAGAAAGCAATTGCCAGCGCTCTTGAACAGTTTGCGAGCTATGGAGATCGTTTCTCCAGCATGAAGGTCGATATCTCATCCGATGCTCAAGTCAAGAAGGCCGTGACCGATGTTGGTGACAAGCATGGTCATATCAATTACTTGGTAAATAGCGCAGGAATTCAAACCTACGGTATCGCCGAAGATACTTCTGAAGAGCTTTGGGACAGAACTTTTGGTGTCAATGTGAAAGCAATGTACCTGACAACAAAGTATACAGTTCCCTTTATGCGCAAGGTTGGTGGCGGATCGATTGTGAATATTTCATCAGTACAAGCACTTTCAAATCAGAAGAATGTCCTGGCATACGCTGCTTCAAAAGGAGCGGTTAACGCGCTCACGCGTGCAATTGCAGTGGATTACGCTGCCGAACAAATTCGTTGCAACGCAGTGCTTCCTGGTTGTGTTGATACACCGATGATCCGTGCAACGGCAGAATCTTTTGCCGGTGAAAGAAGCGCAGAGGAATTTCTACACGAATGGGGTTTAACTCATCCGATCGGCCGAATGGCTACCATCCATGAGATCGGGCAGCTTGTTGGGTTCCTCTGTTCGGATAAATCCTCATTTATTACTGGATCTTCATATGTCATCGATGGCGGAATGACTTCTCAGTTACCGAACAAACTGGCCTAAAAGCACACGGCTCGTTGGTTTATCTTTTACTTTCCACAGTCTTTTCCAAGAGTCACTTGTTAGCATTCCCGCATGAAAAGAATCCTGCCTCTTGCTCTCGTCGCAACTCTTCTGACTTTCTTTGTCATGACCGACAGCCAAAGTTGGGCTGAAACAGTTGTCTCAAAATCGAAAATTTGCCCGATAACCTCGTTTCCAGATTTGTCGAAGTCGGTGGGAGCCAGTGCAAGCTACGCAAAACCCACGATCACGGTCACTTGCAGCACGACTGAATTGAAAGTGAGTTCAAATGGAATGATCAGCTTTCCTTTTGAACAAAAAACCCCAAATTCTTTAAGCACACAAACATGGAGCTGGTCAGTTCCGTTGAATCCTGCTAAAGCAAAGTCAATTAGCAGCATTAAAAATGTGTTGGGAACACTTGGATTTACAGTAAGTGGGCTTCCGATCTATGGACCAACTGAAGGACAACAACCAGCTGCCCAAGCTTTTGGGGATCCTGTCTATAACAAGATCCTCGACACATGCGGTGGTCACACCGGACCAGGTAGCGAATATCACCATCATGCGATCACGCTGATCGAGCAATGTAACTTATCCAAGCAGGCAATCCTGGGTTATGCCCTAGACGGTTTCCCTATCTACACAACTCTTGGATGCCTAGACAAGAAATGTACAAAGACAGCGATTATGCAATCAGGCTACATCAAGACTGGTAATCCAGTTTCAAACACATGGGATGCCTATACCTATAAGGCTTCAAAATCTACGAGTGTTTTAGATAGTTGTAATGGTCGGACGCAACCAGATGGAACATATGGCTATCACGCGACTACTAATTTTCCATACATCATTGGTTGCTTCACGGGAACTGCAACTCTTCCCAAAGGGCGCGCAGGTGGACCTATGCCGCCAATGAGTGGACCTATGCCGCCAATGGGTGGACCAGGGAAGCCTTGAAAAGTAGAGGGGTCTGGCTAACTTCTTGGAGTCCCCAAGTCAGCTCGGACCTCTTCAAACATTGTGTAAAAGTCAGCAAGCTCAACACCAGTTGCAGATTTAAACGCGTCCGTAAACTTCATATTTTTACCTAAGTTGTTGTAGATCCCCATGAATTTATCCATGCCAACGTTGGCTACTAAGAATTCAGTTGCTATCGCACCAATCCCATAAGGGTCTGCGCTGCCATCGTTTTTGGTGACCTCAGCTAATTTCAGTGATTTCACATCAGAAGTTATTGACCGCTTTACCGCGAATGCTCGCCCTTCTGTTGCGTAATCAAGGAGCGCTAAGTGGTTGGCAGCTTGCAAGCCAATAAATACTGATGGGCCCTCCCAGAACCATTGGGGTGCAATTCCCAAACCATCTGGTGACGCACTTTGGCCCGCAATACTCTTTTGAATAAAGTGGAAAGTTTCATGGCCTGGCATTTGCATGATGCCAACTTTGTCGCTCACCAATAAACCTTTACTCATGATCATCGTATTGTTATAAGTATTTGGTGGACCACCGTGAGCCGGAGCCTTATCAAAATAATTAGCTAGGGATTTGGCATCTTTTGTATAGCCATTCTCGTTATATGTCTTCTCAGCAAACTCTTTATCTTTCGCTATAACGGCAACAAATGGGCCGCTTAATTGTGGGTAAGAAAAGACTTTAGAAACAAAAGTTGATCCATCCGTTACCCACTTAACCAAGGTCGTGTCAACGCCATCCTGGGCAATAATTTTTACAGTGGTAGAAGCACTTCTATTCGTTGCTGCATACGCTTTGAATTTCTCAGTTGCTGCTGCAGCAACAGAAGCCGAAGAGCTTGGCTTACTCCATTTGTATTTTTCCCAGAGGGTTGCGTAAACGATCTCAGGAGTTGGCGTAGGTGACGGAGTCGGAGTCGGAGTTGCGCTAGGAGTTGAGACAATGGTTGGCTTAGTGACTGCCACTCCCTTATCCCAGACAAACTTCTTGCCAGACTTTACGCATGTAAATGTTTTTCCAGATGCAACTGATTTAAGTCCAGCTTTGGTGCAAGTGTCTCCCGCCTTTACGGCAGCCTGTGAGGGTGTTAGGGGAAGAGTTAAGAGGAGAGCAAATAAAGTTATGAAGGTGAGTTCTCTCTTTTGCATCCAGCGAAGGTAGGCGATGTGTTGGCTAAATTCAATGATCTTTAGCTAGTTTCTAACTTAATTCCTGACAGATTCGGTGAATTCTTCACAAACTGGTGTATTTTATTTGTATGAGTCCAAAGATAACGCCTAGCTACTGGATCTGTCCAAGGTGCGATCAGCGAGATAATTACTATCACGCTCCTAGAGTTGTTGGCCAAGTAGGCATCGCTCGCGGATTCGAAATAGGTGATGCTGAGTTTATTGGTGGCGGAGCACAATCTGTTGAGAAAGAAGTTGCGCTCTGCAAGAACTGTGGTGAGCGCGTGAAATACGTTGACGAAGTTATCGAATATTCTCTCGAGGAAACTCATGCTCGTGGCAAGCAAGGGATAAAGAACGGTTTATTTCTCTTTGTATTCTTTAGTATTGCAACATTCTTTATTGGTCATCACTACGTATATTCCTCCGGAGATTCGACTCCCTGGTTGATTGCATCTGTTACTGTCACAATGCTTTCTCTATTTTCGCTTGTTCTTGTATTCTCATCGGTAAAAGACAGACTTAAATAGCATTCTCGACTGACTAAATTCATTCTTTGATGAGATACTTCAGCCATGTTTGAAGCCCTACTTCTCGGATTACTGCAGGGGCTCACTGAGTTTTTACCCATTTCCTCTAGCGCACACCTTCGACTAGCTGGTGAGTTTCTTCCAGGTGCCGGTGATCCAGGTGCAACCTTCACCGCTATTATCCAAATTGGTACTGAACTAGCTGTACTTATTTATTTCCGTAAGGATATTGCCCGTATCGCTGCCGTCTGGTTAGCAAAGGTTGTCATCCGCAAAGAAATTCCTGGTAGTTCTGCCCAAGATGTGCGGCTTGGTTGGATGATCATTCTTGGTTCAGTACCAATAGTTGTTCTTGGGTATCTCTTTCAGGAGAATATTCGAAATACATTTAGATCACTCTGGCTTATTGCAATTGTGATGATTGTCTTTGGCATCATTCTTGGAATTGCAGATCGATTCGGTCGAAGTGAACGGGATCTCAGTGGTCTAACTCCAAAGCACGGCTTGGCATACGGCTTTGCCCAATCTCTAGCGTTGGTACCTGGAGTTTCACGATCTGGTGCGACCATCGCTATGGGGCGAGTACTTGGGTATACACGTGAGAGCGCACTGCGGTATTCATTCCTCTTGGCTATACCCGCTGTATTTGGTAGCGGTCTCTACGAGCTCAAGACCGCAATTGGTGAAAATAATCCATCTGCGCCATATTCACTCATCGAAACTTTCGGCGCAACGATTGTTGCATTCTTTGTTGGATACGCCGTTATTGCTTGGCTGATGAAGTTCATCGCAACGAAGAGTTTTATGCCGTTCATCATCTATCGCATCGTTCTGGGTATGAGCATTTTGATTTTGCTCGCTACCGGCACCATCAACGCTTAATGGCTATGCGATGCTAGGTGGAATTGACAATGCGCTCTTTCTCTCATCCTTTGGAGGCTTTGTTGGCGTTGCAATTCTGATCATCTTTCTCAAGTGGGCATTCTCATCGAATAAGAAGATGATTGTGATTCCAATTAAGGCGGGCAAGAAAGATGAATACGGCTTACTTAAGCCTCTGCCGACGCCAGGAAATTATATTGAAGCTGAGATGGCACTTTTAAAATTGCAGGATTCCAATATAAAAGTCACGCTAACAAAAACACTGCAGGGCCCTTCTCTGATGGTCTTTGAACGTGATTACGAGATTGCGCTAGCGGTCCTCAAGAGCTAACTCACTCAGTTCGGCACCTGAAATTCGATAGACAGTCCACTCATCCATCGCCTTTGCGCCAAGGGATGTATAGAAATCAATTGCTGGTGTGTTCCAATCAAGAACCCACCATTGGAATCGACCATAGCCGCGATCCTTACAAATATTCGCTAAGTGCTTCAACAGATCTTTTCCGAAGCCAAGCTTTCGAAATTGTGGACGAATGAATAGATCTTCAAGATAGATACCGTGCAGGCCCTGCCAGGTCGAGTAATTCAGGAACCAGATTGCAAAGCCGGCTATCTCACCATCGTGTTCGACAATCTCGCAGAAGACTTTAGGATCACCAGTGAAGAATGATTGTTTAATCTGATCAGCTGTCGCCTTCGCCTCATCAGGAGCCTTTTCATAAACCGCTAACTCGTGAATCAACGTAAGAATTTCTTCCGTATCTTCAATTCGAGCAGGTCTAATCATGCTTGTACCTGCTTAAACTTGGGAAGATTGAGATCGAATTGAATCGAAAGCATACGTACGAGAACGACAACAACTCCCCCAATGATTGTTGATACTGAAGCTTCAACGTTAAGGGCGACCAAAGCAACGAATGCGATAGCTCCACAGAGTGATGAAGTCGCAATAGTCTCTCTATGCAGCAGCACTGGCTCGAGTTGGCATAGAACATCGCGTAGTAAACCACCTGTGACCGCAGTGATAACGCCCAAGATGATCGTTGCATACCAAGGGCTATTGAAATTATGGGCCAGCTGAACTCCAGATGCCGTCGCTATTGCCAAGCCGAGAGTATCCATAATTAAAAGCGTCTTACCTATCTTGGTTACTCGTCGAACGCTAAGAGTGATTGCAACCGCAGCGACGATACTTCCGATCACCCATGGATCAGTAATCAAGATTGGCTTTAGGCCGAGAAAGATGTTGCGCAGAGTTCCACCCGAGACTGATGCAACGATTCCTACTAGTGCGATACCGCCGTAATCCAACCCGCGATCTGCTGCTACGCGCGCTCCAACGAGTGCGAAGACAAAGACAGAGAGCAGGTCAAGAATATGAAGCAGCGTCACGATTAGTTACCGTGGATTAGGAAACAGCGATGATGTCGACTGCAAATATGAGTGTGTCCTTCTCAAGTGGATGTCCAGCCATTGGCCCATAACCGAGTGCTGGTGGAATCACTAAGAGGCGACGCCCACCAACTTTTGCACCGAGAAGACCTTGCTGCCAACCCTGAATTACACCGGAAAGTGGGAATGTTGCTGGCGCCCCGGTACTCCAAGAAGATTCAAGAATGCTTCCATCAGACCACTTCATCAATGTGTAGTGAACTGTCAGAGTTGATGTGGCCACAACTTCTGTACCGCTACCAACGATGACATCTTCGGCAACTAGATCAGTAGGGGCATCGCCTGATGGAGCTGTAATTGTTGGTGCTTCACCAGCATTAGCGGTGACGTTAACGAGCGTGCTTGATGACATGTCATCTCCGATTTCTGAACAGCCTGTAAGGCCAACGAGTGCGAGTGAAAGTATGAGTGCGACTTTGTTCATGGACAGATCCTAACCGTAGAGATGTTTTAGTTTTGAATTACTGGTTGTCGATTTCACGAATCAGCGTAAATTCACCCTGACCTAGTTGCCCCTGAGAGCGATATAACTCTAATTTTTCACGAGTATCTGCAATATCTAGATTTCTCATTGTTAGCTGACCGATGCGATCTGTTGGACCAAAGGCGGCATCCTCGGTGCGCTCCATTGAGAGCTTATCTGGGTGATAACTCAGGTGTGGGCCAGAGGTATTGATAACGGAGTAGTCATCACCACGACGAAGCCGAAGTGTTACTTCACCAGTAACAGCTGAAGCTACCCAGCGTTGGAGCGATTCACGAAGCATCAGTGATTGAGGATCGAGCCAACGTCCTTCATAAAGAAGGCGTCCGAGTCTGCGACCTTCTGCGTGATAGTTTGCGATCGTATCTTCATTGTGGATTGCAGAAAGTAGACGCTCGTAACCAATAAAGAGAAGCGCCATTCCTGGAGCTTCATAGATACCACGGCTCTTAGCTTCGATGATTCTATTTTCAATTTGATCTGCCATACCGAGACCGTGGCGTCCACCGATTGCGTTAGCTTCGTTCATAAGTTCGACAACATCTTCAAAATGTTTTCCGTTAAGTGCAACGGGGCGACCTTGTACGTATTCGATCTTCACATCTTCACTTGGAATAGATACTGCGGCATCCCAGAAACGCACGCCCATAATTGGTTGAACAATTTCAATCGATGCATCAAGGCTTTCCAGGTTCTTCGCCTCATGGGTTGCACCAAGAATGTTGGCATCAGTGGAGTAAGCCTTTTCGGTACTGTCACGATAAGGAAGATTGTGCGCAACGAGCCACTCAGACATCTCCTTACGACCACCGAGCTCGCGCACAAAATCTGCGTCTAACCATGGCTTATAAATTCGAAGATTTGGATTTGCAAGAAGCCCGTATCGATAGAAACGCTCGATGTCATTGCCCTTATAGGTCGAACCATCTCCCCAAATATCTACCTTGTCAGAGAGCATTGCACGCACAAGAAGTGTGCCCGTTACAGCGCGACCAAGTGGAGTTGTGTTGAAGTACTGCTTTCCGCCTGAGCGAATATGGAATGCACCGCATGCAATTGCTGCGAGCCCTTCTTCTACTAACGATTGCTTGCAATCAACAAGTCGTGAAATTTCTGCGCCATATTCTTTAGCTCGCACTGGCACAGAATCAATATCCGGTTCGTCATATTGACCAAGATCTGCGGTGTAGGTGCAAGGAATCGCACCTTTCTCTCGCATCCATGCAACTGCAACGGAGGTATCGAGACCACCAGAGAAGGCGATTCCAACCTTTTCTCCGACTGGAAGAGATGCAAGTACCTTAGACATGGCGCTTAGTCTAATGGTTAAGCAGTCGTGCTAGCGCAGGCTTTACCTTCCACGCGGCAATCATCTCCTCATACCTGGTCGCTTCTATCGCTTCAACAGGTGCACCAGTCTTGACTGCTCGAATCATGAGATTTCTAGGTGTGTGTTCACCCCCGATAAATTCAATTGCCTCTACTCGATATCCGCGGAGTTTGAGAATCTGCATTCGTAAGGAATCTGTGAGTAGGTCACCAAGTCTTTCGCGCATAATTCCGTGGCGAGTGATCAATGACCATGGTTCTGGAGAATCAGATAACTGAGACTGTATGTCATGGTGACAACACGGTGCAATCATCATTAAATTGGCTTCTGCTTTCACAGCCCACGCAATCGCATCATCAGTAGCTGTATCGCACGCATGAAGTGCAATCGCTACATCGGCGTGAGTTACAGAAGTTTCTGTAATCTCTTCAGCTCTAAATTCAATCGTCTCTACAATCCCAAGTTTTCTCGCTATTTCATTGTTACGATCACGAGAGGCGGTACGTACATCGATACCAATCACTTTCACGTTCATTCCAATGCTGCGCAGATATTGATGTGCTGCGAAAGTTAAATAGGCGTGACCACATCCGAGATCGACTATTGTCAGTGGGGCCGCGCTAGTTGGTTTCTTTATCTGCTCCGCCTCAATCGCGCTAGTTAGTGTTGGCGTTAGGAGACGCAAGAACTCCTCCACTTGGCGATACTTATCGCTCTTTGATGGCTTTATCTGCCCGAATGCATCGCTAATACCAACTTCACGCAAGAACGGATCTGTGGCATCCAATAACCGCTCCTTTTTCTTATCGTGCGCGAGATCAACAACTCTTGCTCCTGCGGTGATCGAAATCAAAGGCTCATCTTTCTTGGTGATCCGAAGTGAAAAGCTCTCGTCAATACCCTCAATCACGAGATTCGCATAGCCTGAACGAATGTACTCATTGATCGGGAGTTCTGTAGGAAGGTAATTCTTTGTTGTAACTGCTCGTCCATCACTTGTACTGACTTGAAAGTGAAGCTTCTCTTTAATTGAGACTGGGCGGATATCGATTCGTTCACTAATTGTCTGCATATTTCGTCGGCGTCCTGAAAGAACAATGCGAGCAATTGCCTCAGGGTTTTGAAAATATAGAAGTGCCTGAGAAAAGGCCTCTTCAAGTGAGATGCGCGCCACAGGTGACATATGGCTAAATTACCGCAGATCCTGCAAGTGTTAGGCTGAGGGCATGACGCAGGTTGCAACAATTTCCACCACAAACTGGATAATTACCATTATTGCCCTGCTCGTAATAATTGGACTGGACTTTACTTGGGCGGTTGCTCGTCGTGAAAAAGATACTTCGATGCGTGAGGCGACGGTGTGGAGCGTTTTCTATGTCTCCCTCGCCGTGGCTTTCGGTCTCTTCCTCAGCCAATGGCTCACCTCTCGAGAGCAGCAGGAATTCTTTGCCGGCTGGCTGACTGAGTATTCACTCTCATTCGACAACCTCTTTGTATTTGTACTCATCCTTACTCGCCTGAAGATAGATAAGCGAAAGCAGCAGCTAGCACTACTCATTGGAATTTTGATTGCACTAGTTCTTCGCATTATTGCAATTACTCTAGGCAAGGCTGCGATTGAAAGATTTGAATGGGTCTTCTTCATCTTTGGCGCATTCCTTATCTACACCGCAGTCTCACTCTTTATGGAGAGCTCACATAAAGATGCCAAAGAAAAGAAGGATAGTAAGCTCGTGCAGTTCTTACAGCGCAAGGGTTTAAAGCCATTTACTATCGCCTTGTTGGCTCTAGGATTAACTGATCTTCTCTTCGCATTAGATTCAATCCCTGCAATATTTGGATTGACCGAGAATGTTTATTTGGTGATTACAGCAAATATTTTTGCTCTCATGGGTCTTCGACAGCTCTACTTCCTCATCGGTGGGCTCATGAGTCGCCTTGTTTACATCGGGAAAGGACTCTCAGCTGTTCTGGCCTTTATTGGATTTAAGTTACTTTTCCATGCATTTCATGCAGTTGGTATTCACGAAATCGGTGGCTTTCACATTCCAGAAGTTACGATCACCCAAAGTTTAATTGTTATTGTTTCCTGCATCGGTCTTGCCACTATCGCGAGCTTAGTAAGTACTCGCGATCAAAATCCTAAAGAGTAATTTCGACAGCTAAGCCGCCTAGTGGGCTTTTGCGCATTGCAAGGCTTCCACCATGCTCGTGAACAATGGCGGCGATTATAGATAGACCTAGACCAGAGCCACCGGTTTCGCGAGAACGAGAAGAATCAAATCGATTGAGTAACTCGATTCCATCTCGGTACGAAGTTTCGGGCAATCCCGGACCGCCATCCTCAATGAGAATCGAAGACTTCTTGCCGTTTTGCGAAAGCTTTATTCTCACTGGCGCATCCGCTGGTGTGTGACGAGCAATATTGTTAAGAATGTTTTGCATTAACCGCCGTAAGTGGTCAGCAGAGCCCAGGCAAGAAATTCCATCTTCGATTTCGATAGTGACCGAACGCTGTGAGTGAAGTGTCTGAAAGTCGCGAGAGTGCGAGTTTAAAAGCTCAGATAGATCGACCTCTTCCCGAATCGGTACAGTCGTTTCGCCAAGTTCGGCCAAGAGTAAGAGGTCGTGAATGAGATTTTCCATCCGAACTATCTCTGAATTCACTCTATCGAATGCTCGCTGACGATCGCTCTCTGCAGAAATCTGGCCCTTAGCTAACATCTCTGAATAGCCTTTAATTACTGTTAATGGTGTGCGTAGTTCATGTGAAGCATCGGCTAAAAAACTCTGCATTCGTGCAAGTGAATCAGCCTGTAACTTTCGATTATTTCGGCGAATTACAAGGTACGACAGAGCGATGGCAACTAGATCCGCTAGGAAGGTGAAGAGAACGAGCCTTTTCTGATTCTTAATAAATGTCTCATTAGTGGCTCTGAGTGAATCAGCTATCAGTAAGCGATCACCACCTGAGATATTGAGAGAGACCAGACGGTAGCCCTCCTGTACCTCAACGGTCACAGCCTTTTGAAGTGACTTACTAATGTCTGACTCAATGGGCGGGTTTATTAGATTGAGCTGTGACTCATTAATAATGGTTAGATCTCCACTTGCTGAGACAAGTGCGATAGTCACGTTGAAATCTTGTTCTGCGGCACTATCGAGTGCGGCGCTCACAGGAGCGTCTGAATTTTTGCGCACAGAGTCAGCGATGGTGTTGAGTTGAGAATCAATCACTGCTATTTGTGAATTCTTCACCGAAATTGTGGCGAATCCTCCGATCAGAAGAGATAGCGCAGTCGTGATAATTGCACTTGCAAGTAAGTATCGAAGACTTTTTTGCTTCACTATTTCTTGGGCTCCTGAATAACAAAGCCTACGCCGCGAATAGTCTTAATTCCCTCAAACCCATCTCTGTGAAGTTTCTTGCGGAGATAGGAGATGTAGGTATCGACAACTGTGCTCTCGGACTCAAAGGTAATCCCCCACACATCGTCAAGAAGGATTGTCTTTGAGAGCACTCGATTCTTATTCTCAATCAGAACCTGAAGCAACCGATATTCTGTTGGAGAGAGATCTACCAAATCTTCGTTGAATGTCACTGAATGTGTTGAGTCATCGATCGAGATGGGCCCACACTTGAGTGCCGTATTTGGTGCTCCAGAAATCTGTGAACGTCGCAAAATTGCCTTAAGGCGAAGAACAAGTTCCTCAAGACCGAAGGGCTTGACGACGTAATCATCAGCCCCAAGGGTTAATCCCCTAGTGACATCAACTCGATCTGCGCGAGCACTCAGCATCAGAACTGGTACTTCATTTCCGTTCTTACGTAACCGCTCAACAAGTTCAAACCCATCCATTAAAGGCATATTGATATCGATAATCATGATATCCGGGGTGTAACTTCGTAAAGCTGTGAGTGCACTCATTCCATCATTCGCAGCTTGAGTTTCAAATCCGGCTAGCTTCAGAGCATCCTTTAGTAACTCGCGAACACCTGCCTCATCATCGACAATCAGAATCTTGATTGGCGCTGTATCGGCTGAGTTCATACCCATAGCCTTACAGGTCTTGACTTACATTTCCACCTTCGCCCTGACAGTCCCTGCGCGTCGAAAGGATATTCACAGAGTCTTCACAAAATCGACTGGCATCCTTAACCCAATCGGATTGGAGGAATAATGCGCAAAGTAGGCCTGCTTGTGGCGTTACTTTCCCTTTCCCTCGTCACGGTTCCAGCATCTGCCGATACGAAGCCAACTCCTGCTCCCATTTCAACCTTCTCGCCAATGGTTCAGTATGAAATGGATCTACAAAAATTTAAGATTGAGATGAAGGAGTACCAAGAAGCTCGTGTACTTCGCGAACAAGAGTTGCGTTTGATACTCGCAGAATTTAACAAATCGCTTAGGAAGGCGACTGAAGACTCTCGTATTGCTGGCAAGAGCGCTGGAAGTAAGGCCGCACTGGCTTCAGCCAGAGCTGCAGCTGCGACCGCGCGAGATGAAGCGGTTGCACTCCTTGGGCCTGAGCCTGTAGCGCCTACTCCACCAATCAAACCGATGAAGGTCGCAAAAGTTTACTCGCCTCCACAAAAACCCGGAAAAAAGAATTGACTTTTCTTTAGGCAGGATTTTTAAAGCGAAGTGATTCTCGATCTTTACTCTTACTTTTTTCATGAATCTTTCTTATCTGTAATTCAATACTATTCACCGCTTCATCAAAGGCTGCTAAATCATTAAATGATTGTGCCTCTGCCCTCATCAGTGGGCCAGCACCATGTGTGGTGATAATGACGTGATGGGCGTGTTTACCCTGACGCGGATTAGCCTGGTGCAAGATTTCCACTTCAACTCTCTCAATCAGAACGCTAAATCGTTCAAGAGAGTGAACCTTCTCTTCAACAATCTGCGAAAAATCTTCTGCAAGAGCTGCATGGCGTGAATGGATGACTAACTTCATTAGGATCCTCATTTCTCCAGAGGTGCCTTCTAACAGTGGCAGTAAACGAGAGAAAAGGTAAGGGGCTACCAGATAGATGTGGGTAGCAGATACATCACAGCTGTACCTGCTACGGCATAAATAAGTGCCTGCAGTAATATTGAAATTGCGGTCAAACGATCTGCTCGCTTTGCAGATTTATCGGACACCCGTGAGAGCTGGCCAAGTTTCCCAAAATTGAAAGTTCCCATAAATCCGTACGCTAGGCAAAACTTCTTGCGGGATTGCACCCAGCCGATACTTGCAACCATGAGCGGAAAGAAGAGTCCTAATCGTGCACTACGAGGTGCATCGATTCCAAAAAGAGAGATAGAGGATGAAATAAAGAGAAGAAACCCGACAGCTGCAACAAATTGACGTCGCTTTACTTCTCCGGCTCCGATATTGCAGGTACCTGGAATGTATTCGGAACTCATTTACGCTTCTTCGAGTTCAGATTCATCCAACTCGTCTTCATCAAGCCATGCTTCCGCTGGCTGATCATCCTGACGCTCTACCCACGACAGAAATGATGCGACGCCTTTGAATGCCAGGGCGATAACAGCCAGCCCAGCAAGGATTC
>Ga0209597_1000729_pt1 | contig 21445 bp, 16 predicted proteins | sample M_140625_MF_Meta_FD_187316 | JGI IMG/M metagenome (GOLD analysis project Ga0209597, IMG submission 187316) | Freshwater microbial communities from Lake Montjoie, Canada to study carbon cycling - M_140625_MF_MetaG (SPAdes) (version 2) | ecosystem: Environmental > Aquatic > Freshwater > Lake... | reverse complement strand
CTACTCAGTAGACGGTATTCTAAATACGAACATCACTTTCGAGCGTCCACTTGCAAATGGTTTGTACTTTGTTGAAGCGATCTTCAACGGTGAAGTTCAAACGCAACGTTTGATGGTTCAGAAGTAAGATTGAAATTTTATATTGAAAGAGCCCTTCCGAATTGGAAGGGCTTTTTTTATGGTCTTAAATAATTAAAGAGCAAGGATACCCTAACGACCTGTTATTATAATGTTATCGTTCACGTTCTCGTGATTAGATATCATAAAATTACCGATTATATAGAAAACTCATTTATTAAAAGGTATATTTATCGCTCAAGAAAGAATAACCAATCATTAAACAATGAAAAAACTAGTTCTCTCATTTTTAGCTTTCATAACGGTTTCTCTAACCGCTCTAGCCCAATCCCCAGAGGGATTCAAATACCAAGCTGTTGTTCGCAATGCGAGCAATGTCATTCTCGTTAACCAAGCTGTTGGTCTCCGAGTAATTATTCAGCAAGGATCCATTGGAGGTACAAGTGTCTATTCAGAAACCTTCGCCGTTACTACGAACGCGAACGGTTTGGTGAATGTTGAAATTGGAAACGGATCTGTTCTTTCTGGAACGTTTTCAACCATCAACTGGGCAAATGGTCCTTATTTTATTGAAACAGCAGTAGATGCTACCGGTGGAACTGCGTATTCAGTTATGGGAACAAGTCAGTTGATGAGTGTGCCTTACGCTTTGTATGCAAAAACTTCGGGTAATGGTCAAGGTCCAGCAGGTCCTCAAGGTCCAGCAGGTGTTGCCGGTCCACAAGGTTTGCAAGGTGTTGTTGGTCCACAAGGTCCAGCAGGAAACGATGGGCTAGACGGAGCAACAGGCCCTATGGGTCCTCAAGGTCCAGCAGGAGTTACAGGTGCTACAGGTCCAATAGGACCAACTGGCCCACAAGGATTACAGGGTAATCAAGGTAACCAAGGTAATCAGGGTACACAAGGTGAAACAGGTGCAACTGGTCCGCAAGGTGAAGTTGGTCCACAGGGTCCAATCGGATTGACCGGAGCCACAGGTGCAACGGGTGCTGCAGGAGCTACCGGTGCAACAGGTCCAGCGGGAGCGACAGGAGCAGCAGGAACAAACGCTGGCGTAGGCGGCTTTACCCACTACCTTGGCGAAGCCTTTAATGGTGGTATTATTTATTACCTATACAAAGGCAGCGATGGTTTAGAACACGGGCTTATTGTAGCACTTACCGAAAGTACAGGTAAGTGGCAAACAACAGGAACATTAGTAAATGCAAACCGTACCGAAGATGGCGCTTACAATACAACTTTAATGACAGGTAGCCCAGCGGCTACTTACATTGCAACATTGGGTGCAGGTTGGTATTTGCCAAGTATTGACGAATTAGGATTGTTGTATTACAACCGTTATAGTGCCCAAAAAGGCTTACGGACTGGAGGCAACACGCTACTTTCAAATACAGCTATCTATTGGAGCAGTAGCGAGGTTAACTGGAACCTTGCCCACACCTTCTACTTCTGTTGTGGCTATGGCACCAACGTCTATGGTAAGCCAGATACTTACTCCGTGCGTGGAGTAAGGGCTTTTTAACAATTTATCTAGGACTGTTGCCAAGTGGCTGCCCGTCATTTTCAGCGGTAAATCAATTTGGTGTCGCATTACCACAATGGAAAGGTTCAGTTTAATGCAATTGTTTTACTTTAATAAATAATAAAATGAAAAGTTTCAAAGAATTAATTCTATTCTTTTCGGTGGTCCTAATTTCTTCCTTTGGAATAAAGGCGCAAGAAGTTATTTCCACTCAGGGAGCTTCATACTTCAACGCATACGTTAAATGGGATTTCACTGTTGGTGAGACAGTGATTTTTACAGGAAGCTCAGCTAACAACGTTATAACACAAGGTTTCCATCAGCCGCTCAGAGCATATTATGTCGACGCAGATGGAGATGGTTTCGGAGACTCTGATTTCTTTGTCTGGGCAAGTGGAGCTCCGGTAGGTTATGTAACAGACAACACCGATTGCACCGACAACAGTTCAGCAGTTAACCCCGGTGCAAGTGAAACTTGTAACCTAATTGACGACGATTGTGATGGAACTGCTGATGATGGAATTGCAATTAACACATACTACAACGATGTGGACGGTGACGGATTCGGTGCTGGATTAGGAACTGCAACATGTTCTGTTCTTTCAGCGCCTTATGTAACGAACAATACAGATTGTGACGACAACAACATTGCAATAAATCCCGGAGCGGTTGAGATATGTTTGAACGCTATCGACGACGATTGCGATGGAGTTGTAAACGACGGTTGCTTGCCAGATCAATTGTTAGGAGAAAGCCCAGCGACTGCTCAATATATTTGGACGAACTTCTTCCCAAGTTGCGTAACACAAAGCCACACACTTGCAGGTTCTTCTCCTTCATCGGCCTCTCAATCGATTTGCTTAACCGGAGAGGACAAATGGCATTACTTTACAGCAACCTCTGAGGCCGTAAGCATCGTAGTGGCATCTAGTGCAAATAATATCTTGCTCGAGCTTCAGTCAAATACAGGAGTTCTTCTAGCTACCGAAAATGCTGTTTCCGGTTTAGGCGGTGAGATTCTGAATTTCTCTGGCTTAACTGCAGGACAAATCTATAAGGTAGGTGTAAGAAATTACAACAGTGATTTAGGTATTGGAGCTTACACGATCTGCGTGAAAATGTTGAAGCGTGGAGGTTGCGACTACGGTCCAGGTCCTTACACCTTGTGTCAATACTTCAAAGCTACTTATGCCGGTACTGGTGCAGTTTACACATTCACTTTTACAGGCACAAGTGGCTCTGCTACAGGAAACGTTTACACAAGATCACAATCTTCAGATATTTGTGTTTTGAGTAACGTTTCACCGTCGTTGCCATACGGTTCTACTTACAGTGTCTTAATTACAAATACATACACCTTGTTAGACGGTGCCGGTAACCAAGAGGTAATAGCGGTTCCAGGATTGTCTCCTTGTACCATGAGTACGGTAACGCAACCAGCTACGTCTTTAAGAACGTCTGACCAATGCGCGAATGGAACACGATTCAGAGGATCAGTGGTAGCTTCATTACCATGGGTGTGCGGCGTAACCAATTGGAGATGGGAGTTCACAGAGGTGAATCCGTTGACCTACGCAACAGTTGGATTGCCAATTGCGCTAAACCGCGGAGCGGCTTCCAATTACATTAACCTTGGAACAGTTGCAGCATTGCAAAATGGAAAGACATATGCGGTAAGAACAGCGCCAATTTTAGCAAGCACTGGTTCTGACTATCAATGGGGAACAATTAAGTATATGTGCATCATTGGTTCAGCGGGTATGATAGTTGAAGACAACAACACACCAGCAGCAGATACAAAATCTGAAATCGCTAACGAAGCAAACATGAGCTTGTATCCAAACCCAACACACGGAACAGATGTGAACATTAACTTATCTGGAGTGACTTCAGAGAACGTTCAAATCCGCTTGGTAGATGCTATGGGACGTCAAGTATGGAGCAACCGTTATTCAGTTGACGGTATTCTAAATACGAACATCACCTTCGAGCAACCACTAGCAAACGGATTGTACTTTGTTGAAGCAATCTTCAACGGTGAGGTTCAAACGCAACGTTTGATGGTTCAGAAATAAGATTGAAATTTTATATTGAAAAAGCCCTTCCAATTGGAAGGGTTTTTTTTATGGTCTTGAATAATTAAAGAGCAAGGATACCCTAACGACCTGTTATTATAATGTTATCGTTCACGTTCTCGTGATTAGATATCATAAAAAAAGGTATATTTATCGCTCAAGAAAAAATAACCAATCATTAAACAATGAAAAAACTAGTTCTCTCATTTTTGGCTTTCATAACGGTTTCTCTAACCGCTCTAGCCCAATCCCCAGAGGGATTCAAATACCAAGCTGTTGTTCGCAATGCGAGCAATGTCATTCTCGTTAACCAAGCTGTTGGTCTCCGAGTAATTATTCAGCAAGGATCCATTGGAGGTACAAGTGTCTATTCAGAAACCTTCGCCGTTACTACGAACGCGAATGGTTTGGTGAATGTTGAAATTGGAAACGGTTCAGTTCTTTCAGGAACCTTTGCGAGTATCGATTGGGCCAACGGTCCTTATTTTATTGAGACAGCAGTAGACGCTGCTGGTGGCACTGCCTATTCAGTTATGGGTACGAGTCAACTTATGAGTGTTCCATACGCACTGTATGCGAAGACTTCGGGAAGCACTCAAAACTTACAACAAGTGTTGGTGAACGGAAATAACGCTAATGGAAATAATCTTGTGAATACAGGAACGATTGGCGTTGGAACAGCAACGCCAAATGCAAGTGCCGCTTTAGATATTTCATCGACTACCGGTTCTTTGTTATTGCCAAGAATGACAACTGCTCAGCGTAACAACTTAACGGCCGCTGAAGGAATGATGATTTACAACACCACTGAAACGCAATACCAAGGATACGGTTATGGATCAGGCGCGGGATCTCCTGCGGTAGATCAGGTGCAATTGAATTTTGATAATGCATCTATGGAGACAGACATGTCACAAAGCTTTACGGCTGGTGTTAGTGGAACACTTTCGAGTTCGCGGATATTGTTAAATGCTATGGGGCCAGCAACCGATGCCACAATTTATATTCGTTCAGGCGTAGGAAATGCAGGGCCGATCTTGTACCAAACCACGGTTAGCGTTACTTACCAGGACGGTGGCTCTTGGTATACCATTAGTCCCACAGGCGTATCTTTAATAGCAGGAAACAATTACACCATCAACATGACTTCTAATGGCGGTGGTTTTATGAATGAAATTAATTGGCTCTTGGCGACCAATAATCCATATGCAGCAGGTAATGCATTTCTAGGATCGAATGCTAATACAACATCTAATTTTAATGATTTTTTTGGTTATGATTTCGCATTCGAAACTTCGGTTTCATCATTAACTGCAGGTTCATTGGGATGGATTAATCTAAATGCATCAAGTGCAGGTGCTGACGGTGCAACTGGTCCGCAAGGTTCAGTAGGTCCTGCGGGAGATAACGGTGCTCCAGGTCCTCCAGGCCCGGCAGGTGCCGACGGTGTTGGTAGTCCTCAAAACCTAGAGCAAGTCTTAGTGGTTGGAAATAATGCAAATGGATTGAATGTTGTGAATACAGGAACGATTGGCGTTGGAACTGCAACACCAAGCACTGAATCTTCCATAGAAATCGCAACCGCCCTTCCTATCATCTTTCCTAGAATGAATCAATCACAAATCAATGCGCTAACGCCAACCGAGGGCATGGTTCAGTACAATACCGATGCGAAAAAGTTACAGGTATATGGCATGCTCACCGACAACGCAGAAGTGCTAAATGAAATATACATTGGTAATGAAAGTGGTCCGTTTGGCTTTATTGTGAATCAGTCGTTCTCGTCACCAATAGACGGACAAGTAATTGCTGTGGAGTTAATGTTTAAGGATGGTATGTGGTACGAATCGAACATAGATTTCTTTGGACAAGGAATGTATACCGTTCCGAGTTATTCGCAATTTACTTGGCATACGTTTATCTTAACCAATCCGATACCTGTCTCTGCTGGAGGAATGGGCTATTTTACGTTTGGCGGACCAGGAGTAGAAATGAGGTCTTTCGCAACCAATTCAAATTATCCGAACGGATCTTTAATGTGCTGCTTAATGACACAAGACGATGACGTCTTATTCAGAGTTCATATACAGCCGGTACCGGGATCTTTCGGCTGGCAGAATTTGAATTAACAGGTTAAACAACAGTAAAACATATTTAGGGCTTTAGCTTATAAGCAACCGGTCCTTTTCAACGGTAGCTCAATGTGGTTCGGCAAGGCCGCAATTGAAAGACTGAGTTTCATGTGAATATTCGACTTTAAAAAATAATAAAATGAAAAGTTTCAAAGAATTAATTTTATTCTTTTCGGTGGTTCTAATTTCTTCCTTTGGAATAAAGGCACAAGAAGTTATTTCCACTCAGGGAGCTTCATACTTCAACGCATACGTTAAATGGGATTTCACTATTGGTGAGACAGTGATTTTTACAGGAAGCTCAGCTAACAATGTTATAACACAAGGATTCCATCAGCCGCTCAGAGCATATTATGTCGACGCAGATGGAGATGGTTTCGGAGACTCTGATTTCTTTGTCTGGGCAAGTGGAGCTCCGGTAGGTTATGTAACAGACAGCACCGATTGCAACGACAACAGTTCAGCAGTTAACCCTGGTGCAACCGAAGTATGTAACGGTATCGATGATAACTGTAGCGGAGTTGCTGAAGAAGGTTTAACCTTCACAAACTATTACGCAGATTTAGACGGTGACGGTTACGGTGCAGGCACTGCAGTGAATGCATGTTCACAGCCTGTTGGATATGTAACAACCAACACCGATTGTAACAACAACAACGCTGCTGTTAACCCGGGTGCAACAGAACTTTGTACAACATCTGTTGATGACAACTGTAACGGTTTAATTAACGAAGGCTGTTCAACGGCAGGTGAAAATCCAAGTAACGCAACTTCAATGTCTACAAGCATTTGGCCAAACTGTAACGCTATAAACGGTACACTTGTAAATGCTTCAGCTTCTGCTTCTGCTCAAACCATCTGTTTAACAGGTGAAGACAGATGGCACCAATTCGTTGCAACTTCAGAAGGTGTTAGCATCGTTGTTAACTCAACGTCTGCCGATATCCTAATTGAATTGCAAACAGCTGCCGGTGTTCTAGTAGCACAAGAGAATGCAGTTTCAGGTCTTGGTGGTGAAATTTTGAACCACTACGGATTAACTGCAGGTCAAGTCTACAAAATCGGTGTGCGTAACTACAACAGTGCTCTAGGTACTGGTACTTACTCTATCTGTGCGAAGATGTTGAAGCGTGGTGGATGTGACTACGGTCCGGGTCCATACAGCTTGTGTCAATACTTCAAGGCAACTTGGGCTGGTGCAGCTGGAACTAGCTACACATTCACATACACTGGCGTATCAGGTCCTGCTAGTGGTAACGTTTATACACGTACTCAAAACTCAGACATCTGTGTGTTGAGCAGCGTATTGCCAACTTTACCATACGGTTCAACCTACAACGTATTAATCACAAATACGTACACCTTGAACAACGGTGCAGGTGTTGCTGAGATTATCTCTGTACCTGGATTAGCTCCATGTTCAATGAGCACAGTTACTCAGCCCGTTACTGCTCTAAGTGTTTCCAACCAATGTGCTGCTGGTCCACGTTTCCGTGGTGCTATCGTAGCTTCATTGCCATGGGTATGTGGTTCAACTAACTGGCGTTGGGAGTTCACTGAGTTAGACACTCAAGGACAACCAGTAGGTCTTCCAATTGCTGTAAACAGAGGCGCTGCTTCTAACTACATTAACTTGGGTACAGTGTTGCAATTGCAATACGGTAAGACATACTCAGTGCGTACTGCTCCAATTTTAGCTTACACAGGATCGGACTACCAATGGGGTGCTCCAGTTTGTATGAGTATTGTTGGAACCGCAGGTATGATTGCAGACGGACAAGACGCAAGTGAGTCTACTTTGAAAGTTGAAATAGCTAACGAAGTGAACATGAACTTGTATCCAAATCCAACACACGGAACAGATGTGAACATTAACCTTTCTGGTGTTGAATCAGACAACGTACAAATTCGCGTAGTAGATGCAATGGGACGTCAAGTGTGGAGCAACCGCTACTCAGTAGACGGAGTGCTAAACACTAACATCACATTCGAGCAACCACTCGCAAACGGATTGTACTTTGTTGAAGCCATCTACAACGGTGAACTTCAAACACAACGTATGATGGTTCAGAAGTAGTTAGTGATTAGGTAATGAAAAAGCCCTTCCAATTGGAAGGGCTTTTTTGTTAATCTAAATTCAATTAAACAATTGTCTTCGTTGAATTCATTCGAACAATTCAGTAGATAATTCCACTTAAAACAGCCGCGACGAAGCACAAGAGATAAATCACTGAACGAAAAGCGAAATGCATTACTTTTAGTAACATTGAAACAGAGCACTTTTAAGTTGAAAGACTTAAACAAAAGGTATTCCTGCTTTACAGATTAACCCTAACTAGTTTATGAGATACATTTTATTGACTTTAATCAATGTGCTCGTAAACATCATACTTTATGGGCAGCAAGACATCATCAATAACTCTCAAACAGTTTATGTTGACTCAACAATATTTTATTTCAACAAAGCAAAAACTCCAAATGGAATAGATTCGTTAGTTTTTGAAAAGGGATTAAATGCAATTAGTAATATCGCTCTAGGTGGATACATCCGCAAAGCGGATACATCCCAACGGGATTAGTCCACAACGTGGATTGGTCCGCAAAGCGGATATGTCCCAACGGGATTAGTCCACCATGTGGCTACGTCCCAAAGGGAATGTTTTTCCAACGAAAAAGCCTCGCATTTCTGCAAGGCTTCGCTCCCCAGCCTGGACTCGAACCAGGGACCCCATGATTAACAGTCATGTGCTCTAACCAACTGAGCTACTAAGGAATTTAACATTTTTAGTGGAACTATTCATTCCAACAAAAACAACTCCTCTTTGTCTTCAGTCTTCTGTCGTAACCAGAATAAAGCACCCGTAAGGGATTTCAAGAGAGGTGCAAATTTAACCAACATTTTTAATTCCACAACAACATTCACAAAAAAAACACTTCTTTTCATTTTCTGCGATGTACTTTTGATTCTACAAAAATTGTCTATGATTCTAGCGTTTCAACTCATACTTTCCCTTTCCATTCTTATTGTCCTTCACGAACTGGGACACTTCATTCCTGCACGACTTTTTAAAATTCGTGTGGAAAAATTTTACCTCTTCTTCGACCCTTGGTTCAGTTTAGTTAAAACAAAAAAAGGAGACACCGAATACGGTATCGGTTGGCTGCCATTAGGCGGATACGTGAAAATTGCCGGTATGGTAGACGAGAGCATGGACAAAGATGCCATGGCTCTTCCTCCACAAGATTGGGAATTCCGCGCGAAACCAGCTTGGCAACGACTAATAGTTATGATGGGAGGAGTAATCGTAAACATGATCGTTGGATTCGTACTATACGCCATTATACTCGGAGTATGGGGACGCGATGTTCTTCCCGTTGAAAATGTGAAGTTCGGTGTGCACGTGAACGAAACCATGAAGGCGGCCGGATTCCAAGAGGGAGATAAAATTTTAGCACTCAACGGCGAACGTCCAGAGAGCTTCAGCGAAGTAAACAAATCACTTCTCGTAGATAATATCTCAACCGTTACCATTGAAAGAAACGGACAGAAAATGGACATCTCCATTCCCGCAAACATTGGTCAGCAATTGGTAGATGGAGGAGTGAAGACTGCCCCTTTCGCAGTAAGACTGCCGTGTGTTGTCGATAGCGTAGTTGCCGGAAACAAAGCGGCTGAAGCGGGTTTGGTGAAGGGAGATAGCGTCATTGGTTTAGGCGAAGTTCATTCGATATACTTCAACGACATTAAAGCGGAATTGAACAATAAGAAAGGACAAACCGTTCCAATGTGGGTGAAAAGAAACGGACAAGAGGTGCAGTTTAATGTTGGTATTAACGACGACGGAACCATTGGTTTCATTCCGAAAGCAGACGTTAAACAATTCGGTGTTGAAACCCTTCATTACGGATTCTTCGCTGCAATTCCCGCAGGTGCTTCATGGGCATGGGAAACATTCACAGACTACGGAAGTCAATTGAAATATTTGTTCTCTTCATCAGGAGCCAAGCAAGTAGGCGGATTCGGATCATTCGCAAAAATGTTCCCAGACACATGGAACTGGTCTATTTTCTGGGAACGCACAGCTTTCATTTCATTAATCTTAGCCTTCATGAACATGCTTCCGATTCCAGCGTTAGACGGTGGACATGTGATGTTCTTATTGTGGGAAATGATTACCGGAAGAGCAGTGAGTCAGAAGATACTTGAAAAGGCGCAAGTTGTAGGAATGGTGCTTCTGCTAGGACTTATGCTTTGGGGAAATATCCTAGATATTTTCAGAGCTGTAGTCGGAAAGTAAAAAACGTGTTTATATTTGCACTCCTCAAAAGCGAGGAAATGCCTAGATGGCGGAATTGGTAGACGCGCACGACTCAAAATCGTGTGTCCTCGGGCATGTGGGTTCGATTCCCACTCTGGGTACAGAGAAAGGCTTCTTCGGGAGCCTTTTTTATTTGTAAATTCGCGCATGAATCCCAAATTAAAATTTCTCGATCGCTTCCTTACGCTGTGGATATTTTTGGCTATGGCTGTAGGAGTTGGACTTGGATATTTTTTTCCGAGTATCGCAAACATTACCAATAGTTTTTCCGTTGGAACGACGAATATTCCCTTAGCAGTCGGACTCATTCTCATGATGTTTCCGCCGCTGGCAAAAGTGAACTACAGTCTTTTGCCGAAAGCGTTTCAAGATAAAAAAGTCATGACGCTTTCGTTATTCTTGAATTGGATTGTGGGTCCCATACTCATGTTCGTTTTAGCCATCGTTTTCATACGCGATCAGCCGCATTACATGGTTGGATTAATTCTAATCGGACTTGCGCGATGCATTGCTATGGTTATCGTGTGGAACGATCTCGCAGGAGGAAACAGAGAATACGGCGCATTACTCATTGCCTTGAACAGCGTGTTTCAAATGCTGTCGTATTCTTTCTATGCATGGCTATTCATTAATGTTCTTCCAAACACGTTGGGACTCGGAAACTTCAGTGTTTCTGTGCCTATGAGTGAAGTCACACAGAGTGTTTTAATCTTTTTGGGAATTCCATTTCTCGCCGGATTTCTCACGCGCTATTTTCTTATTCAATCGAAAGGAGAAGAATGGTACAACCGCAAATTCATTCCGAAAATTTCGCCCATTACACTTTACGCTTTGCTCTTCACCATTGTTTTAATGTTTAGTTTGAAAGGTGATAAAATTTTGGAACTTCCCTTCGATGTTTTGCGCATCGCCGTTCCACTCGTGATCTATTTTGCACTCATGTTTTTCGTGAGCTTCTTCGTGAACAAATCAATGGGTGTAGACTACGCGAAGAACGCGGCCATTTCATTCACCGCAACCGGAAATAATTTCGAGTTAGCCATTGCCGTTGCAATCTCCGTTTTCGGAATTCATTCAGCAGAAGCGTTCGTAGGTGTCATTGGTCCGCTCGTGGAAGTGCCCGTTCTTATTCTATTGGTGAAAGCCAGTTTATTCCTCAAGAAAAAATATTATTCCGCATGAAAAACATTTTAGTTCTCTGCACAGGAAACAGCTGCAGAAGTCAAATTGCAGAAGGATTCCTTCGTCATTACGCCGGAGAAAAAGCGAACGTCTACAGCGCAGGTATTGAAACGCATGGGGTAAATCCACGTGCCATTTCAATCATGAACGAAGTTGGAATTGATCTTTCAAATCACACGTCGAATCACGTCGATGAATACATACACATCAATTTCGATTTTGTTATTACGGTATGCGACAACGCGAAAGAACGCTGTCCTTATTTTCCAACCAACGCAGAAAAATTCCATTACAATTTCCCCGATCCAGCAAAAGCTTCAGGAACGGAAGAAGATATTGTGAATGAGTTTAGAATAGTTCGTTTACTCATAGATGATTATTGCAAAGATTTCGTGGAGAAGCATTTTTAGAAAATGTTTCGCGTGTAAATTGCTAGAAATTTCGAAAAAAATCAGATAAGCTATGAGTTCAGTAAAGGAATATGTTGAAGGTCTTCCCGAAGATCGTCAAGTGATAATAAAGAAGCTTCAAACGCTCATTAAGAAGAATATTCCGAAGGGATTCGAAGAACAAATGAGTTACGGTATGATTGGATACGTAGTTCCGCATAAGATTTATCCAGATGGTTATCACTGCAATCCGAAATTGCCGCTTCCATTTTTGGCTCTTGCTTCGCAGAAAAATTTCATTGCTCTTTATCACATGGGAGTGTATGCGAAACCAGAATTGTACGATTGGTTTGTTGCGGAATTCCCCAAGCATTGCAAGTCGAAATTAGACATGGGGAAGTCGTGCATTCGCTTCAAAAAAATGGAAGATATTCCTTACGATTTAATTGCAGAATTGGTGACGAAAATGACGGTGCAAGATTGGATTTCCTTCTACGAAAAAAATTACAAGAAATAGTTATTCTCCTTTCACAAAAGGATTCTCTCTTTTCTCAGCACCAATGGTGGTGGTATCTCCATGTCCAGAATAGATAACTGTTTCTTCGGGTAGCGTATACATTTTTGTTCGAATGGAAGTGGCCAACGTTTCGAAGTCTCCTCCTGGTAAATCAGTACGACCGATGCTTCTTTCGAACAACACATCGCCGCTGAAAACAACTCCCACTTCGCTGAAATAAAAAGCCACATGTCCAGGACTGTGTCCGGGTACAAACAACACGTCTGTTTCAAAACCTTGTCGATTCATTTTTCCTTCTTGAAGAAGATATTCAGGCTCGGGTCCTGCGGTATAGGGAATGCCGTACATGCCGGCTACCATTTCACTTCGTTCAATATTCACCTTGTCCAACTCATGGGCAATGCCCTTCAACCCGAATTCACGAAAGCAAAAATCCAATCCCATAATGTGATCAATGTGGCAGTGCGTGAGCCAAACATCAACAACAGTCAATTCTTCCGATTTCAACCAAGATAGAAACTCAGAATCCTCAATCCGATTGCTCATACCCGGATCTATGATAACGGCTTGTTTTTCGCTGTTCCAAATGACATGCGTATTCTCAGAAAAGGCGTTGAATTGAAAAGATTGAATATTCATTGCGACGTGGTATTTTATGTTTGCAAAAATACGCGTACTTTGGTAGTATGATTCGCGGAAAGGGACCAGCATTTTATTTTCTATTTGTTCTGCTGGTGTTGAACTCAATTGCAGGGCAATGTCAATTTTACAGAGGGTCCAATGTTTCTTTCGGAAAAAACCGCGTTCAACACAAGCCTTTCGATTGGTCGTTTTTTCCCGGAGAGCATTTTGAAGTTTATTATTATCAAGGCGGACAGCAGATAGCTGAACGATCACTGCTGTATTGTGAACAGGAAAAAACACGCCTTCAAAAGTTTTTCAATGTCCAACTCGACGATAAAATTCAAGTGGTTTGTTTCAACAAACAAAGTGAATTTCGTCAAAGCAATTTAGGATTAACGGACGAAGAAACCGCGAGCATTGGCGGAGCAACGAATATTTTAGGAAATAAAATGTTTGTGTATTTCGAAGGCACCGATCAAGAACTGCGCGAGCAAATTGCCTTGGGTCTTTCACGAATTATGTATTTGCAATTGATGTACGGTGGCGATTGGAGAAGCGTGGTTCGCGGAAACAATCGCATAGCCATTCCCACGTGGTATTCCGAAGGTGTAATTCGCTATGCGGCATTGAAAGACCAACGCGAGAGTGAACGCACTGCCGAGGATTGGTTCGCCAGCGCACGCTACCCGAACATTCACAGATTAACGGGAAAGCAAGCGGAATTGGTTGGGCATAGCTTCTGGTCATACGTTGGAAACATCTACGGTGAAAATGTTGTGCTCGGAATTTTAAACATGACGCAATTGTTCCGCGGCACCGACGGCGGATTTCAATATGTCATTGGAAGAAACACAGAGACCGTTGTGGGCGACTATCAGCGCTTTTTAGAACAAGGAAGAGATCTAGTTAAAGTAGAAGAGGAGTTGTCTAATCTTCATGTTAAACGAAAGAAGTTCCAATTGCTCGAACCTGAATTGGTTGGAAAATTCAAAAATGAATACCTGCACGTAACGCCTTCGCACGATCATCTGAAATGGGCGTACACCATGCACAACAAAGGTGAATACACGGTCTATATCTACGATACAGAGTCGAAGGAAAAAACGAAAGTAGCTCGTGGAGATTTTAAGAGTGATCGCATTCCAGACGAAAGCACGCCGCAACTGGCGTGGCATCCGAATGGTCAAGTGCTGTCATACGTTACCGAGAAAAACGGCAAACTATTTTGGAACACCTACCAACTTGAAACCGAAGAAAAATCTTCGAAGGAATTATTTCAGGTTGAAAAAATACAGAGCATGTATTATGCTCCAGATGGAAAGAAGGTGGTTATAAGTGCAACCCTAAATGGAAAAACGAATATCTGTCTATTGCCTATAACTGCGAATATTCCTCAGAAATTAACTGACGATAATTTCGACGATACAGATCCAGTTTTTTCTGCGGATGGAAATACAATTTACTTCAGTTCAAACAGAGGCAGTAACCTCGCCTTGAACTACAACGACAGCATTCGTTCAGAGGATTCAAATTTCCATATATATAAATTGAAATTAACCGACGATTATAAAAACGAAGACCTCATTCAATTGACGAATGTGAATTATTCCGATCGAAAGTTGGCTTTAGCGAAGGACAATAAAATTCAATTTATTCGAAGTAAATTCTTGTATGATGAGCGTTGCTCGGTATACAGAGACAGCGCCATTTCTAGCATTGACACAACCATACATTATCGTTATTTCAATGTTACAGAGGTGATGCAAAAATCGACTCGACAAACGACAGGTTTTTTCATAGGTTCTGATTTCAAAGTAGGAATCTGGATAGCCCATGAGTTGGGAGTTCCTTATGCCACAGATGTGAGTTTGGTGAATGATAGAGCTATAGAAATTGAAGGCGATGAGAGTCAACCGGAAAAAGAAAAGGCTCCGTATTCTGAAATGATTTGGTTTCCCAAGAAGAAAGATGCAACGCGAATCGACACCGAGAACTTTGCATTTCCAGGAGATAAAAAACGTCAGCAAGAAAGTTTGAAACAGGCAGAGGTGCTCACAAAATTGACGAAAATAGAAATTCCGAAGACAAAGAATTACATGGTGAATTACACCACGAGTTATGTGCAATCTTCCGTCGACAATCAGTTTGCGAGTTCGTTTTACCAGAACTACACAGGGCCTACAAGCATCTCCCCAGGGTTTTCAGGATTCTTTAAAGTTGGAATTTCAGACTTAATGGAAGACTACAAGTTAACCGCCGGTGTTCGAATAGCTGCCAACTTCAACAACAGTGATTTCGGATTGTCTTTTGAAAACTTGAAAAACCGTTGGGACAAGAAAGTTTCTTTGCAACGACAAGGACAAGAGATTACGCAGGAGTATGCGACCATTCGTATTCAAACGTATAATCTTACTCATGAATGGAAATACCCATTCACAGAAACAAGTGCTCTTAAATTAACTGCTATCGGTCGTAACGACCGAATGGTCGTTCTGTCCAGTGACCCCTACACGGCGTCATACAAAAATCAGAACGAATGGAACATTGGTGGCAAGGTGGAATACATTTTCGACAACACATTTATCAAAGGACTGAACTACAGAACAGGGACACGCTTTAAAGCTTGGGGAGAACACTTTCGTCAACCAGACAAGCTGAAAGAACAAAATTCCATCTACGTTGTGGGTTTTGATTTCCGCCATTATCAAACTATCCATCGCGATTTAATTTTTGCGTTTCGTTTATGCGGAAGCAGTTCCTTCGGCGATTACAAAGTGGTCAATTACTTGGGCGGAGTAGACAATTGGCTGGGGCAGAAAGTAGATAATTCGGTACTTGTTTCTTCAACACAAGGTTATACGTTTCAGGCATTTGCCGGACCTCTCAGAGGATTTTATGTTAATGCGCGTAACGGAAATAATTTTCTTTTAAGTAATTCAGAATTGAGATTACCACTGTTTAGATACTTAAGCAATAGATCAATCAAATCAGATTTCGCCGATAATTTTCAAGTCATCGGATTCTTCGATATAGGCAGCGCTTGGACAGGTAAAAGTCCTTACGACGATGCGAATGACTTCAACACAATTACGCTAACACAAACTCCAGTAACGGTTCAATTGAGAAGCAATAAAGAGCCGATCATTTACGGATATGGATTCGGATTTCGTTCGAAAGTTTTAGGTTATCACATGCGCGCCGACTGGGCGTGGGGTGTAGATGATCGCACGGTTATGCCGCGGGTATTTTACCTATCGTTAAACTTAGATTTCTAAGTTATTGTAAGTTCCAAATGGTGTAGGCCAAGGTATGTCCTACAGCTTTCAAAGTTGGTTTGCTTATCACACTCATGTTGTCTGCATGTGTGTGGTGTGAACTTCCAAATTCAAACTGAGTGCCCATGTAATTCGGACGCATGTCAATAATGTCTAACGTAGGAATATTCGCTTGAATCATAAATTTATGATCATCGATAATACCTCCGATTTCTTCATTTTGAAAATACTCACCATAACCAAGTTTAGCCGCATTTCCCCAAATGCGATTGACTGCATTTCCTGCTGCCTGCATTGAATATCCTTCCTTGTTAAATCGCGCCCCTTCAGCGCCTACCATGTCAAGCAAAACCGCATATCTCATTGTGCGTTGTGGTCTTTGTTTCGCCCACAACTGCGATCCTAAACACCAGCTGTTCTCATCGTTTGCTCCGTCTTCAGCCCACTCAGGTTTGCCACCATCTTCACTGTCGAATAGAATAAAATCAATTCCAATTTCTGCAGGTAAATCTTTCGAAATACGCGCCAATTCTAACAAAACGCCAACGCCGCTAGCGCCATCGTTCGCGCCATCTATCGGTTGTTTGTGTTTACTCGGGTCTGGGTCCTTATCGCCATAAGGTCTGCTGTCCCAATGCGCAGCCAAGACAATACGCTTCTTCGCTTCACTATGAATAGATGCAATAATGTTTCGAACGGGAGTGTTTCCACCTTCCCAATTGGGCATGGTTCCTACTTGTTCTTTTATAGTGCAGTTGTAACTCTTGAATTTTTGAATGACCCAATTTCCACAAGACATATGATTCGAGTTTCCAGGAACACGTGGACCAAAAGCTACTTGTTTTTCAATGAAGGCGTAACAACTGTCGGTCATGAAATCGGCAGGTTCTAAAACAGGTCCATTCTCAGTGGTATTGTTTTCTGTGCTCTTTGATTTTCTGAAATACGGTTCTAACGTCTTGAATAGAAGAACCCCAACAACTAACACAATAAGCACAATGGCTATAATCTTTTTATTATTTTTCATGTGTCCAGGAGGTTCCTTCTTTCGAATCTTGAAGTTGAATGTTTATTGCTTTTAATTCATCACGAATTAAGTCAGATGTTGCGAAATCTTTTTTGCCTTTGGCCTCCGCACGCAAACGAATAATTACTTGCATCAGGTCGTTCGAAATGTCATTCGCTGCGCCGCTAACTTCCGCTTGAAGTCCGAGCACTTCGAACACAAATCCGTTCACTAATTTTTGAAGACGATCTATGTCTGATTGTATGAGTTGAATTTTATTATCCAAACACGAATTAATCACTTTCACTGCTTCGAACAAATGCGCAATAAGAATAGGAGTGTTGAAGTCATCGCTCATGGCTTCGTAGCAGTTCTTTTCTAACGCTTCTATATCATAAGTGCTCGAATCGCTTCCCGTTAATGAGCCTACTTTTTCTATTGCTTGCATTAACCTTTCGAATCCTTTCTCAGAAGCCTTCAGTGCTTCATTGCTGAAATCTAATGTGCTTCTGTAATGAGCTTGCTGCATGAAGAAACGCACAACCATAGGAGAAAATCCTTTTTCTAAAAGTTCGTGTGTTCCAGAAAATAATTCATGTGGAAGGAAAGAATTCCCCAAAGACTTCGACATCTTCTGTCCGTTTACAGTAAGCATATTCGCGTGCATCCAATAACGTACAGGTGCTTTTCCGCAACACGCAGTATTCTGCGCAACTTCCGATTCATGGTGCGGGAATTTCAAATCCATTCCGCCACCGTGTAAATCGAATTCTTCACCCAAATATTTTGTGCTCATAGCAGAACACTCTAAGTGCCATCCTGGAAATCCTTCACCCCACGGTGAAGACCAACGCATAATATGCTCCGGAGATGCGGCTTTCCACAAAGCGAAATCGGCGAAAAAACGCTTCTCTTCTTGTCCGTCTAGTTCGCGAGTATTCTCTAACAGTTCATCTACGTTTCTTCCGCTCAATTCACCATACGGAAAAACGTCTTTGTATTTCTTCACATCGAAATAAACGCTTCCGTTTACTTCATACGCATATCCATTTTTAATAATCTCTTCAATCATGGCAATCTGCTCCATGATGTGTCCTGTTGCACTGGGCTCAATACTCGGCGGATGGTTATTAAATTCACGCATCATGTCGTGGAAATACGTGGTGTATTTCTGCACAATTTCCATCGGTTCAACGTGCTCCAATTTCGCTTGAGCACCAATGCGATCAACTCCCTCATCGAACTCTGTGGTGATGTGCCCGACGTCTGTTATGTTTCTCACATATCGAACTTTGTATCCAAGAAAAGAGAGATATCTATAAACCGTATCGAACGTCACGAACGTTCTACAATTTCCGAGGTGAGCGAAATTGTAAACAGTAGGCCCGCACACATACATTCCAACGAATTGTTTGTGAAGAGGAGTGAACTTTTCTTTCGTTCGCGTAAGACTATTGTAAATAAACAAATCAACCATACTGCAAAGAAACGAAGACAAATAAAAAAAGCCTCATTCATTGAGGCTTTTTATGAGGCTATTACTTTCAGTTAAGAAACTTTCTTCGCTATTTCTTCCAACATGGTAGAAACCAATCGAGGCATTGGATATTCAATCTCCCAACCCCAATCGTTCTTAGAAGAAGAATCGTCAATGCTATTCGGCCATGAATCGGCAAGGCCTTGACGGAAGTCTGGTGCATAACTAATTTCAAATCCGGGTAAATGTTTTTGAATTTCTTCAGCCAGCTGTTTCGGTGTGAAGCTTATTCCTGCTAGGTTGTAAGCGCTTCGAACTTTTATCTTTTCAGCATCAGATTCCATCAGTTGTATAGTAGCGCGAATAGCGTCTTCCATCATCATCATCGGTAGCTCAGTGTTTTCCGAAAGGAACGACGTGTATTTGTTTTCCTTCAACGCAGAATAAAAAATATCTACTGCGTAGTCTGTTGTTCCTCCGCCCGGAGCAGAGCGATGTCCAATCAATCCGGGGTAACGAAGACTGCGAACGTCAACGCCGTACTTCATGAAATAATATTCGCACCATCTTTCGCCCGCCAACTTCGAAATTCCATAAACGGAAGAAGGTTCCATCACAGTTGTCTGAGGCGTTTGATCAGCTGGGGTAGTTGGTCCGAATGCTGCAATGGAACTTGGCCAAAACAAACGGAACTTAAATTCTTTCGCAAGCTCAAGAATATTTAGAAGCCCTTCCATATTTAACTTCCACGCATACATCGGATTCTTTTCTCCGGTTGCACTCAAAAGCGCAGCAAGCTGATAAACCTCTGTAACGGCGTGGTCTTGAATACAAGCGCGTAAGGCTTCAGCATCTAGCACGTTCAATTGAACATACGGTCCATCTTCAGATGAAACGCTATCCGCAGCTTGAATATCGGCGCCAATCACATTGTCTTGTCCCAACTTCGAACGAAGGGCCAACACAAGCTCAATGCCTATTTGTCCTCTGCTGCCAATTACCAAGGTTTTTCTATTCGTGCTCATAGTTAAAAATGTTTTCAAAAATAGGTATTTTCGCGCCATGGCAATTCCACAAATTGAAATTGAAGATTTCAATTACACACTTCCTGAAGATCGTATTCGCGTTATTCCACTCGAAGAACGCGCGGCGTCCAAATTGTTGGTGTATGAAAAAGGTGAAATCACAGATTCAGTTTTTTCTGAATTACCGAATTTTTTTAATGAAGGAGATTTGTTAATTTCTAATAATTCGAAAGTAATTCCTGCTCGAATTGTTTTTCAAAAAGAATCGGGTGCCTTCATAGAAATCATGTGCCTAGCACCCTTCGGAATCTCCTACACAGAAGCCTTTTCGGCACATGATAGAATTTCCTTCACAGCTTACATAGGAAATTCAAAACGATGGAAAGAAGGAAAATTAGAATTGAAAATCAATTGGAACAATTCCTCCGAAAGCGTCTTCATCGAAAGAACAGGAATTGAGAAAGATGCCTTCGTCGTAGCATTCACCTGGAACTTCAACGCCGTCTTCTCCGAAGTCATAGAGGCAATCGGACAAGTCCCATTACCACCGTACTTCCAACGCAAGCCAGTGGCCAACGATGTTGGCAGATACCAAACCGTCTTCGCGAAGACAGAAGGTTCTGTTGCTGCGCCAACTGCTGGATTGCACTACACCAACGAAGTTCTTCAGGCAATCGCAAATGCGGGCATTAAGCAAGAGCAAGTTTGTCTGCACGTTGGAGCAGGAACCTTCAAGCCGGTTTCAGCAGAGCACATTGAAGATCATGAAATGCACGCTGAATTTTTTGAAGTAACACGCGAGTGCATTCAAGCGATTTTAAATTGTGAAGGAAGAGTCATTGCAGCAGGAACCACTTCCATGCGGACTCTTGAAAGTTTGTATTGGTTGGGTGTGCGTATTTTAGAAGGCAAGGAAGCCGATGCGGTAGAGCAGTGGGAACCGTATATTTCGAATTCAATTTACTCGAAGGAAGAGGCACTAATGGCTCTGATGAATCATCTCGATGCAACGAATCGAAACAGTATTTGTGCTTCGTCAAGTATTTGCATTGCGCCCGGATATTCATTTAAGATTTGTTCCGGACTTCAAACCAATTACCATCAACCGAAAAGCACATTGTTATTGCTGGTTGCCGCTGCCGTAGGCGAAGAGTGGAAGCATATTTATTCGCACGCCATGGATAACGAATATATGTTCTTGAGTTACGGCGACACCATGTTGCTGTGGTTCTAAGAAATGAAAAAGGATGCCGAAGCATCCTTTTCAATTATCGAGATTCTAAAAATCAATCTTCCGGGAAGAAACGGTAGTCTTCAATTTCGGCTGCTTCACGAAGTGAATTGAACACCGTCATCGGAGCGCTTGCTTTTTGTCCGCGTATTTTATCATTTTTGAAAGAAACATAATTATCGGGGCTTTCAACATTCGTTACATCAGCAACACGTTGAATAACGTAAACACCACCTTTTCCCTTGATAGGAGCAGAGATGTTTCCAGTTGGCAAGCCGAAGGCAGCACCAATAGCAGCACTTTCAGTTTCTTGAACACCGCTTGTAGGAATGTTACGCATTGCCATTGAAAGCGTTTCGAAAGTCTTCACTTGTCCAGTTACTTTTCCAGCGATTTCTTCCATAGAGCTGCCAGTCATCATAGCCATGTATTTTTCAGCTTTCTTTTCTTTAATCACTTCTTGCTTCACGCGATCATATACGTTGCGCAATGAAGGAACTCCTTTTTCTTTGATTTCCATCAAACAAACAACTACAATTCCGTCATCAACTGAAATAGGTTGCGAAATAGCCCCCTCTTCTGTTTCAGTGTTG
>Ga0209597_1000728_pt1 | contig 21486 bp, 21 predicted proteins | sample M_140625_MF_Meta_FD_187316 | JGI IMG/M metagenome (GOLD analysis project Ga0209597, IMG submission 187316) | Freshwater microbial communities from Lake Montjoie, Canada to study carbon cycling - M_140625_MF_MetaG (SPAdes) (version 2) | ecosystem: Environmental > Aquatic > Freshwater > Lake... | reverse complement strand
CTGCCTGATGGGAAACATATTTATTTCCGGTTACCGCACACACCGGTTGAGGGGTATTGCATTGGAAGCGCGCAGTCGTTAGCTGCCGTAAGAAGGACGGATACGCGTGAGGTCACCATAGACCTGTGTATAGCAATGGACTATGTTCTTGATATCAGACCCGCGACGGACCTATCAACTCAAGATGAAATCACTCTTGTGACATCCATGGCACCCATTCTGGGACTGATTGCCAGGTGCCTCTTCGATTGGAACTACGAAGTAAAGCCAGACAATCGTGACACTTTTAAACGGTTGGCCGATGCTTTTCGAACGTTGCGCACTGACGTATACGCCTTACTAGCAGATATTGGAGCATCAACGGTAAGTGACCGTGTCCAAATGCGACAAAGCTTGCACGCTTTACTGGAAACAGTTGTCCATGTATGGTCATTGTCATCCGGAGGACAGTCAAACAGTGTTGGGATGTTGGTAATTCGGCGAAGGCAGGAGGCTGCATTTTTTAGAGTTTTCCAACAAACTAAAATGCTAAAAGATGCAGCCATCGCAAGTGCCCTCAGTCAGGTAACTAGCTAGTTGCGAGCTTTCGATTCGCTGACTCGCCAAACTGAACCAGAAAAATCATCGGTTACGTAGAGAGCGTCATCGTTTCCGAGGGTTACGCCTACGGGTCTCCCCCACACTCCCTTGTTGTCAACAACAAACCCAGTCATGAAGTCTTCGTACATACCCTTGGCTTTCCCACGACTAAGAGGTACACGGACAACTTTGTAACCAGTACGTATAGAGCGGTTCCATGAGCCATGCAGCGCAACAAAGAATGAATCACGATAGGGTTCTGGAAGTCCGTCATTCACGTAGCACAGGTCAAGTGCGGCAGAATGACTTTGGAACAGTACATCTGGGATAATTACCTTGTTAGCTAGTTCTGGTTTCTTCCCTGCGTGGCGTGGATCCTGATTAGCGCCGATGTAATAATAGGGCCAACCGTAGAATCCCCCTCGCTCCACGTGAGTCAAATAATCAGGTACCAGGTGGTCACCTAGACCATCCCGTTCATTCACGGCTGTCCAGACCTCATCTGTTTTCGGATGCATCGCCAGACCAACTGGATTCCGGATGCCCGATGCGTATACGCCTCTCTCTAAACCGGAAGCTGCATCGTACTCCAAAATGGCCGCACGTCTGGCTTCATTTTTGTTTACGTCAGGATCATCAACATTTGAGATGGAACCAACCGAGACATACAGAGTCTTATTATCTTTGCTCAGCGCCAGATCACGGGTCCAGTGTCCCCCGCCTCGGAGTTGTCCACCTCCAGGAATATTATCGATGAAGGTGGTTGGTGCATCCGTTGCCACGAGGTCTCCACTTACATATGGAATGCGGACGACAGAGTCAGTATTGGCAATAAGGAGAAACCTTGGTTTCTTACCGTTTGGGTAGAACTGAAGGCCAAACGGGCGCGTCAGACCAGAAACATAAGTAGAACGTACATCCAGAAGACCATCCTTGTTGCTATCCCTCAAAACGACTACTTTTCCAGTGTAGCTTTCAGTTACAAAGAGGTCACCATTGGGAGCCGTAACAATCACCCGTGGCTGAGCAATGTTACTTGCAAACTGAGTTACTTCAAAGCCTGTCGGAACGGTGGGGAGTGCTCCACTCGGTCTTGCAACCCAACCTGGTCCGTTATCGACGCTAGGTGTGTCGTTTGGTTTTGGCAAGTCAGTGGGAGTGATATGGCGCGTTACACCGGGTTTATCGGTGGACCAGTCCCCTAGTGCTGACGTTCCAGTCAAAGTATCCAACGACAATCTGGTAGCGCTAGCTGAATAAACCAAACCGCAGGCGACAACTGTAAAGATAGATTTTTTCATAGAACGTACTTTACCCAATTACCTAGATTACAAGAAATGGTACCATTCCTATTGGAAAACAATGACATTCACAGCAAAAGAAGATTACGGTTTGCGTGCGGTCCTTGACATTGCTGTTTACTCAAAAGGTGAGCCTGTTCAGGCGAATGAGATTGCATCTCGCCAGAACATCCCAGACCAGTTTTTAGAGCAGGTTATCGCGCAGTTACGTCGCGGTGAGGTCGTTCGTTCTATCAGGGGCAAGTGTGGTGGTTATCTTCTTACTCGTACACCTGAGCTCACATTTTTGGGACAGATTTTACGCTCGCTCAGTGGATCTTTGGTACCCGAGTCGCTGATGGACTCCCAGAGAGCCTCCACAGTGGAAGGCCATGCCGTTGTAGGGATATGGCGTGATATCGATTACCATCTCAGATCCCATCTGGATGATGTTTCAGTCGCAGACATCATCACTCGCATCGATGGTAACGACTCATCGTTCATGATGCACATATAACTAGTATTTAGGAGTCCTGGAATGCCAATCTACAACAATGTTTTAGAGTTAGTTGGAAACACGCCTGTAGTTCGTTTGAACAAGTTAGTCGAAGGCCTCGACGTAGAAGTATTGGTCAAACTTGAGTATTTGAATCCCGGGCTTTCCGTGAAGGACCGTATTGGTGTGAATATGATTGAGGAAGCCGAACGGAGCGGCCTCATCACACCGGGTAAGACGACTATTATCGAACCGACGAGTGGAAACACGGGTATTGCACTCGCATTTGTCTGTGCGGCCAAAGGGTATAAGTTAGTCCTTTGTATGCCTGACACGATGAGCACTGAACGCAGAATGCTCCTCCGTGGATATGGTGCATCTATTGAGCTTACTGAAGGTGCAAAGGGGATGCGCGGGGCCGTCAATAAGGCAATGGAGCTCCATGAAGCCGATCAAGAGAATACGTACATCCCACAGCAATTTGAAAATGTCAACAACCCAGCAATCCACGTTAAGACAACTGCTCGTGAGATTATGCGCGACTTGGATGGCAAGTTGGACTTCTTTGTATCTGGCGTTGGCACAGGCGGAACGATTACTGGGGTTGCGTCTGTTCTAAAGGCAGAAATCCCTAACATCAAAATCATTGCAGTTGAGCCGAGCAACTCCCCTGTTATTGCTCAAACGCTGGCTCATATCCCTCTTGCACCAGCTCCCCACAAAATTCAGGGTATCGGTGCGGGTTTTATTCCTGGAGTCCTCAACACAGATCTGATTGATGAAGTCATGGGTGTGAGCAACGAGTCGGCAGTAGAGACGGCTCGTGATGCGATGCAGCGTGAAGGTCTTGCCGTTGGAATAAGTTCAGGTGCATCCATCCGAGCTGCAATCGAGCTTGCCCAACGCCCTGAGAACAAGGGGAAGAGGATTCTCGCAATTGTGCCTTCCAATGCAGAGCGTTATCTGTCCACAATTTTATTCGACCATTTGCGCTAGTTTTTGTAGTATTTGATATGTAGCGTACGATTAGTAATTGTGTTGCATTTGGTTAGCGCGAGAGACGTCAATATGCTACAATCGCCGGGTTGTTAAAAGTGGCATTCAACGTAATGCTGCTCCCTGCTCATCGGAATCCAGTGAGCCGCGACAGACCATAGGGAGGGTGTATGAACGTATCATACGAAGCAATGTTCTTGATTGACTCCGGACTTGTTGACGAACAGATCAAAGCTGTTGTCGAGAAGTTCACAGGAATCGTCACAAAGAACGGTGGAGAGATTGTTGATGTTGATGTTTGGGAGCCTCGTAAGCTCGCATATGTAGTTAAGGGTCGTGAAACAGGTCGTTTCATTCTTGTTAACTTTATTTCAACTGCTGCTGTTAAAAACGAGTTGGATCGTATTTTCGGAATCGCTGATGAGATTCTTAGAAGTATGATTATCCGCCAAGATCCGCGGGCCGATGTTCGCCCATCGCGTGCACGTGCAGCTGATGCTGAGCGTCGTGAGCGTGATGCAGCGGCGCGTGCAGCGAATATGGCTGAAGTAGTTGTTGTAGAGCCAATAGTAGTTGTCGAGCCAGTAGTTGCTGAAGCACCTGTTGTTGTGGAAGCACCTATTGAGACCGCATCTGCAGAGGCATCCAGCGAAGAAGCATAGTGTCTTCCATCGTGCTGTTCAGTAGCCAACACTGCATCTTTGATGCATCAATCAACTTGGGAGACAAAGAAATTTGAACCGTGTAATATTGATTGGCCGCTTGACCGCCGATCCAGAAGTTCGCTACACACCTAACGGTGTGCCTGTTGCAAGTTTGCGTATTGCGGTGGACCGGCCCCAGTCCAGTGAGTCACGTGCTCAGGGACAGGAAAAGCAAACAGACTTTATCGATTTGACGGCCTGGAGGCAGTCGGCTGAATTTGCTGGGAAGTATCTTGGCAAAGGACGCTTGATTGCTGTCGAAGGAAAGCTGCAAATTGAAGAGTATCAGGCTCAAGACGGAACTCGTCGAAAAGCCGCGAAAGTTGTTTGTGAAAATATCCGACCATTGGATAAGGCTCGTGAAAGTGGTGATTCGGGGGATGGTGGCTTTTCACAAGAACGTCAACCAACCAGCGGATACTCACAGCGCCCACCGGTAAACATGCCAACTTCATCAGGTTTTGATGAAGACGATATTAGTGATCCGTTTGCAGAGTAAACGGATTGTGAGGTACCTATGTCAGCAATGAGACCAGCAAAAAATCGAAAGTTTAAGAAACCAAAGCGCAAGGTTTGTTTCTTTACTGTCAACAAAATTGAATTTATTGACTACAAGAACATCCAACTGTTGCGCCGGTTTATTACCGACCGCGGCAAGATTCTTCCACGCCGTACAACCGGAACCAGTGCCAAATACCAGAGAATGCTTTCGCAGGCCATCAAGCGTGCACGCGAAATCGCACTTCTCCCGTTTGTCGCTGACAACCATTAGCTAAGAACCCGGTTAAAAGATTGGGAGGCTACATTGTAATATGTTGCCTCCCTTTTTGTTTATTGTTAGTACCTAACCAATAAACGTAAAAAGATATGCCTCTGACTGGATCAAATCTCGATCCCGCCAGAGGCATTCGTATTACTTACGTGTGGACTTTATGAGCTCCAGTAAGTCAGCTGGTACCGTTTTCAGCACAGATGTAGCCTGCACGATATCTACACCCACAACATTCGTCCCAACCAGGGCTGCCATCTTGCCGAACTCACGATTGTTGACCAGATCAGCAGCCTTCATACCAACTCGCATCCCGAGAACGCGGTCGAATAAGGTTGGTGCACCGCCACGATGTACATGCCCTACTACCGCATGTCGGCTTTCCCAACCCGTTCGCTTCTCAATTTCACTTGCCAGATATTCTCCAACATTGCGGTTGGATAGGTTTACGTGACCAAATGAATCTACAACGGTTTCAGAATCGTCTGTTGGAATGTTAGTTCCTTCGGATGCAACAATAAGCGCGTACTTCTTACCGCGAGCGCGGACACTTGTTAGGTGAGCGCACATCGCTTCGACATCAAGTGGTTCTTCTGGCAAAGTAACCCAATCAGCTCCACCCGCCATTCCGACATACCAGGCAACCCATCCTGCATGGCGCCCCATGACCTCCAGGACGATGACACGCCTGTGTGAGCGTGCTGTATCGCGTAGTCGATCAATGGCATCAAGGCCAACACCGGCGGCCGTATCAAAGCCAAAGGTAAAGTCTGTACAGCTAAGGTCATTGTCCATTGTTTTTGGAACGCCGACGGTTGGAACGCCATGTTGAGAGTACAACTTTGCGGCAACGCCAAGGGTGTCTTCTCCGCCACATGCAACAATAGCATCAAACTTTGCTGACTTAATGTTGGCCAAAACGGCATTCAAGTCATCTGGGTTCTTGAAGGGATTTGTTCTGGATGACCCGAGCATGGTGCCGCCCTGATAGATAATCTCTTCAACATCTTTCAGTCCCAGGGGCTCGTAGTTGGCTTTTACCAAGCCTCTCCATCCCTCCTGAATCCCAACGCACTCGAATCCTAATTCAATCCCACGATACACAACACCACGGATTGCCGGATTCAGTCCTGGACAATCTCCACCGCCTGTCAAGATACCAACTTTCATTCTAATCCTCCACTAAATGTCATTTGCGTGCGGAACTAGCAATCCATATTTACCATCAGCACGACGATACAGGAGTTTGACGTCTCCTGAGTCGATGTCCTGAAAGAGGAAGAAGTCATGATCTGACAATTCCATTTCCAAGACAACTTTGTTTAATTCCAAACGACGAATTGGAAAATGCTTTTCACGCACCACCAAATCTTCGCGGTTTCGATCAGGAGCAATAGGAGCCTGATACTTAGCCAACTGTGACGCAAGAAAACCAGCAGCCAAACGAACGGCTTCAACCATTGTTGAGCCTTGCTTTTCACACCTAACCGTCATCCCATCCGCAACAATGACAAGCTCCGCTTTATACCAGTCATTTTTCTTACGAAGCGATACAAGAGACGAGTCTGTACGGATAAAGTGGCTTGTCAGGGCGTTCATTTTCTCAACGATGAAATTTGAATCCACTTCATTCACCAAGAACTCAGATTCTATAACAGGAATATTCATCTAGCGGTACACCATTGCCACTGCATGCGCAGCGATGCCATCACCTTTACCAATAGCCCCCAAACCTTCATTGGTTGTAGCCTTTATACTGACTCTATCTATGGAAACTCCAAGGATTTGGCTAATATGCGTACGTATTTCAAGAGCTCTTGGCATAATTTTTGGAGCTTCCGCAATTACAGTTGCATCGACATTTCCGACTGACCATCCATGCGCCTTAAGCATCTGGTGAACTTCCGTAAGGAACTCTGATGATGCACGTCCCTTGTGTCTGTCATCGGACGGCGGGAAGTGAACGCCAATGTCTCCAAGCGCTACCGCACCCAAAAGAGCATCACAGATTGCGTGCAGCAAAACATCTGCATCGGAGTGCCCTACAAGACCAACATTACTTTCGGTAAAATGAAGTCCACCAAGGTGGCACTCACGCGTTTGAGAAGTCTGATGGATGTCATATCCAAAGCCGGTTCTGTATTCCATTTGCTTAGATGTCCGTAAGATTTGGCCAGCGAGTGCTACGTCCTGTGCATATGTAACTTTTATATTATTGCGGTCTCCCGTTACATGAACTACTGGTTTAGCAAGTAATGTTGCCATGTGTGTGTCGTCGGTTACGTCAACCAAAAGAGCATCAGCCGCCAATTTACCTGCTCGCCAACAGGATAACCGAATAACTTGAGGAGTTTGTAAGGTAGATAGATTTGCCCGATCAATGCGTTCTACTTCAAGATGATTTCGTGTTCTGACAAGGGTCTCAACGACTGGAAGAGACAAACACGCACAATCATGACCACGGGCTGCTTTACATACCGTATTGATTAACTCAGAAGTTATACACGGACGCGCTCCATCATGGACGGCAATGTATTCCGATTCAACCGCATCACACGCGTTGCTCACGGACTCCATTCTGGATGCTCCGCCAACTACAATTTCTATGGGCTTTTTCAGGTTAAGATGCGAAACGAGTTCAGAAAACTTATCGACATTATCGGTTCGGGTTACGAGAGTGATCCCAGAGATTTCAGATGCAGAATCAAATGCCTCAATGCTCCACTGAATGAGTGGTTTACCGTTGAGAGTGACCCACAGCTTATCTACGTTCCCGAGGCGTTCGCTTCGGCCCGCTGCCAGAATCACTGCGTGTATCTGTTCCATGGTCCTCATCCACCGGATCCGATTTCAAGAATGCAAAAATCATCTTACCTGCGGTTGTTTGGAGAAGCGATGAGACTGTGACATCTACGGATTGCCCTATCAGTCTTCTGGCTCCTTCAACAACAACCATGGTTCCATCATCGAGGTATGCCACTGCCTGATTGTGGTCACGCCCCTCCCGTACCAGTGAAACCTGCATGTCTTCTCCCGGGAGCACAACTGGTTTCAAAGCATTTGCGAGAGCGTTTATGCTCAACACGGTTATGCCTTCGAGTTCAGCTACACGCTGAAGATTGTAGTCATTCGTAACCAGTTGCCCGGATAGAGCCCTTGTGAGCCGAACCAAACGCTTGTCAACTTCCTCAGTTCCGGGGGCGTGTTTGTCCATTGTACGAACAACCAATGGCAGTTCTTTTTGCATTTGGTTGAGGATATCTAAGCCCCTACGACCTCTTACACGCTTGAGAGAGTCTCCCGAATCTGCGATGTATTGAAGCTCATCAAGAACGAAGCCAGGAACATACATTGTTCCGCGCAAAAATCCAACTCGAGCAACATCCGCGATTCGTCCATCAATGATCACGTTGGTGTCTAGTACGTACACTCTATCTGCGTTGATTGAATCTTCCTTCGAACCATTTATAGGTGAGAGCCCTTGAAACTCTTCCTTCATGGAGGAGGTCACCGAAACACAAAAATACGTAATAACCGAGCCGATTAAAAGTGTAAGGGCGAATGCGACAAGTTTTTGATTGTTGAGCGCTACGAAAATTGGAATCGCAATCACAGCGGATAGAACAAAACCAACGATGAGTCCACCGCCGATGGCTAGCTTGTCTTTGGCTGACATTTGCCGCAGTGAATCGCCCTGTTTTTCTAAGCGACCGAATATCGTCCGGCCAAGCTCAAAACCAATAATCAGTCCCGATATGAGAAAGACCACCCTGTAAACAGGGTAGACCCAACCATACGAAAGGATTACATCAAAGCGTTGACCCTTAAGGTAGCCAAGGAATATCTCTGCACCCTGAAGGGCTAGCAGCGAAGTTATAGAGGTAAGGAGTGCGGTGAAAAGTAACCGCCAAACCTTGTTGTTCACTGATCAGAGTTCCGATTATCTACCGGAACCCCGAACGACGCGCAAACGTGCTTGCGCTCTGCGCATTGCAACAGCAGCACTATCCCGTTCTCCAGCATCTGTAGATGTCAACAGCTGACGGGCTTTCGCCAATGCATCTTCGGCACGATTAGCATCGATTTCATCTTCAAACTCGGCTGCATCAGCCAGTACCGTTACGCGTTCACGCGTGACATCCAAACATCCGCCTGATATGGCCAAACGACGAACCTGCTGGTTGTTAAGGCGAATGACACATTCACCCGAGCCCAGCATGGCCAATAACGGTGCATGGCCCTTTAAAACGCCAAGCGAACCGTTTACGGTCGTAACCTGTATTGACTCTGCGTCCGCAGAGAGTACTGTACGTTCTGGTGTAACAATGTTGACTGGAAACGATGCTGCCACGTTATAACCCTTGGTGAATAGTGTCTATATGGTACCACGCTAGGCCTATTTAGGATTCGATACTGTAAGCGGAGGAACAGGAATTTCGCTACCATTCGGTTTCGTACCATCAACAGATAACATGAACGCATCGAGATCGCATTCACCTTCTGCAATGAAGTCAATTACATGGTCACCCGGTATTAGTTCTATGAATCCACCTGAGAACCAAGCTAACCCGTTTGGACCATACGGCGTTCCGATCGAGGACGATTGGTTGACACCAACACCCGTCAGAGACTTTCCGTCAATACGCATCCGAACCTTACCAACAGCAGCATAATAGGCACTGAATTGAGTCTTTGCGTTCACTCTGAGCGTATAGGATGCAACCGCTTCCTGTTTACCGATAGGATTACGGCTGACGTGCAGAACACGTCCACCAGAGGATGATTGATTATTTGAGATTCCATCCCAGGTATGTGACATCCGCAGATTTGGCATGCCTTCAGCTTCGATATATAGGAACGAGAAGGGTCGGAGCATTTCAATCATCTTCTGATTGGCATCGAGAAGTGTCTGTACGGCTGAATACATTGCCTGAGGATTTTCATGGTCAGGCCGTCCATCGAATTTTGACAGCTCGAGCTGCATTCGACCAGCATCTGGAATATTACGTTTGCGCAGCTCTACAACCAGCCGTTTACTCTCATCGAGAGCATCCGTCATAGCTGCAAACGGTACCGGCAACGAGTTTCCAAACCCCTTCAACAGAACGGGTTCATCGCCAACTGTCAGTTGTAGACTTCCCTTGCTTCGGACTCCAGAATTCACAGGAAACCATGAAATGGGGGCTTTTTCGAGTGCCTTTGGGAGCTTTATCGTAACTATTGCTGGTCGCTTCTGACCAACAAAGTAGTACGTTGATTGTTCACCATCCGAGAGGCCATAAGCTATCAAGCCATTGGGGTATCTATACAGACGCATCGGGCGTGGATCAGGCAACCACCACGTTCCATTTTCAAGTTGCTTTGCTTTGACTTTTAGGTCAAGGGGCAAGGGAACAATAGCGGTTTTATCTCCAGGAGAAATCTGACCACCAGACACTCGATCCAGATTTGTTTCAGGGTAAAAAACACTCGATGCACCTGCTGCTGCCCAGCTGGATGGTTGCACCGCCTGTGAATCAACAGCTGTAGAATCTACAACATTCCAGAATCGTCTTCCTGATAACGACTGGTCTAAAAGTCTCGGTGCAGCATCGATGACATTCCCAGATGACACAAATATTCCAGAAAGGCCTTTGTGGTCAGCCTTGACTGCATTTACGGAAATGATGGGTACATGAAAACCCGCGCGCTCAAGTGCCAGTGCGGTGCGATCCTGGACATCACTCGAAAGACCATCTACAAACGCAGCGAGGTCTGACCAGAATATCGATGGCTGCGATTCGCACTTTAAAACACGTCCAGTTCCAACGGGATCGATAAACCCTGCTACTCCCCGACCATCGAAACTTAGGGGCAGCAGTCGTGCGAGTCCGTCAAAGTTATCTACACGTTCGGTACTGTCTAAACGCCAGGATAGACGTGCGCCATCGACAGTTGCATACTTCTGCTTTAAATAGCTTCCCCACGCGGCTCTGAAAGCATCGGTGGTTGGAATTTTCCGACGATCTTCGATGCGAGATAACACAGGGAGGTCAAACGGGTCTGTAAAGAACCGTAAGTTCGTACCGAACCGTAACCCGTCTAATGCAACCATTAAGTCATCCCGAAGCACGTCAGTGTCAGAAAAAAGTGTTGAATATCCATCCGAAATGTCTACTTCGGGAATGAATATTCCAACGACAGCGCCGTCAATTGGATTTCTAAGTTGGTACTCAACGCTTCCAGCAGCAACAGTTTCCCGTGCGAAATCCATAATTTCGCCCGAGGGTAATGCTGTCACCGTCCAACAGCTGCGTAGCATGGGTAATGTCAGCGTAACGGGTTCTTTACCCAGTGATGTTGAGAAGCGCAAACGACTTGGGTGGATGATTGCTACAGGTTTAGCGTATGTAGCACGTGCCTTTAGGGATATGCCATAACGAATACTTCTGGTCTCAAGCATATCGATGACCTTTTGGAGTCTCGACTTCGCGACGACGGTTATTCCGCCCTGAGGCAGCTGCAATAGAACAGCGCTGTTTCCCTTTTTAGCAACGGCATCGAGGTACTTTTCATCGGCAGTTACACTTTCCTCTGAACCTAGGATTAGTGACTGAGGCAGCCATCTGTTCCCTATCAGACTCGTCGGTTTTCCATCCCAGATCAACTGCCCACGATCGTTTACGGACCATGCAATTGTCTTAGTACCACGGTCAACCTGTCCATACTTTGAATGGGTTTCACGTAAACCGAGCCCTAAAGGATTGGAGGTGAACCACATGATGGTTACCAATGTCGGATGTAGAAGTCGCCCCAGCATCATGGCTACAATGTACCATCAGATATGAACGTCTCAATTGTGAGGGTGGGTGTTGGATACTAGACTACTGGCTGCAAGTCGGCAGATGATTGATCGGCAGCGGAAACTTCGTCTGTCTGAGATTGTTGAAGGAAACTGGCTGCAACCACGCATTGCAATTACATTTGATGATGGACCACATCCAGTCATGACAAGTCGTTTACTTGATGAATTAAAAAAACTAGATGTGAAGGCCACATTCTTTCTTGTTGGAAAGAGAATGCGATTCCATCCAGATCTTGTAATGAGAATGCTCCTGGAAGGCCATGAAGTTGGGAATCATACGTATAACCACGTTCGACTCCCTTGCTTGCCATCAAATGAAATGATGGCAACATTTGCTCGAACTGATGCCACCATGCGGATGATTATCGGCGGAAGCTCACGATTAATCCGACCACCAGGTGGAGAATACTCTCCAACCCTGTCACGCAGACTTGCAGCACATGGCTATGTCAATGTCCTGTGGACTTGCGATCCGGCAGATTATAAACCTGGACGATCGGCAAATGAGATAACACGCCTAATCATCCGTGACATAAACCCTGGCGGCGTTATTCTCTTACACAGCGGGTTACAAACGACCATCGACAGTTTAAGCGCGACTGTAGCAGCACTTCGTAAACTAGGATATGCATTTACAACAGTTACTGAAATGATTCTAAGCGGAGGGACAACGCGTCAGATAGATCGAAATTCAGCGAGCCGCACACGGGTTAATGATAAGGGCGATGAAATTGGTTCTGTTTATGGCGCCGCCACACGATCTGAAGACTATAGTAAGAAGCTAAGAGATTACAAACTAGATTTCCCAGGAACAACGTTGCAACGTCTATTGAATCGAGCAAGAGTTTCTGATTATTGACCGCGCCGCTCTCCAACCATGATTGCATCTCTAATAGTCGCTGAGGAGCATGGTTCCAACTGAACAAGCCGTTCTGCAATCTCGATAACTGCTGGATACAGATCTCGCCGAATTATGTCGCGCCCAGCAGCAAGATACGCTGCACAGAGGTGACGTTTGGAGGATTCCATCAAACCAATCGCCAAACCCTCAACCTCACCGTTATCAAGTTTGTCATATATTTGATGAACAATCTTCGCAACTGCAGTTACATCCACATCCGGAAACGTTAGAAGTAATTCATCTGGAGTTCCACCGATTGATTCTGGTGTGGCCATCTGCTGTAGCTCGGCCGCAGCTCCACGGAGCATAGCTTCCGATGCGAGTATCCGCAAGTAGCGCCCATAATCAGATTTACAAACTGCATCCCGCTGCTCACTGTGATCTTCATGCCACTGCTCACCATCCCCAGACACCAATGCCTCGACATAGCTATCCTCGAGACCAAGCCGCGCAGCAGCCACACCCATTGCGGCGTTTCGAAGTAACGCAATGCCGCCGGCCACAGAGGATGGTAGATAATTATGCATATATCTTCGTTCGACTTGATACCAGTACGTTCCTCCGCACTAATAACTAATGGTACTAGGATGGTACTAGGAACCAGCTTTAGTTATCGACCTAGCGACCGCAACAGTTATCACAGTGACCACATTTTTGCTTTGATGGAGATTCTCCAGAATATTTCATAAGGTGGTTATGTCTGCAGCCTCCCAGCTTCAAGAATCGCTCCAGTTCAAGTCGTCGTAGGATTAGTTTGTATGAAAATGAATCTTGATCAAGCTCCTTTGCCAATTTCATTCCAGTTCGTAAAGCATCGTTTCGATGACGACGTTTATTCATTGTGTCAAACACAACGCACCAAGATGGTCCGCCATCACGGCCAGCACGCCCAACCTGCTGCTGGTAATCTTCCAGAGTTGATGGTGGCTCCACGTGAAAAACATGCCTTACATCGGATTTGTCTATCCCCATTCCGAATGCAATTGTAGCAACTAGAATTTCTGTTTCACCAGCTATGAATCGTTTTTGAATGTCACTTCTGACGGACGTTGTTAAGCCGGCATGAAAGCCTTCAACCTTCAGTCCGATGTCACAAAGCCACTTTGATGTGCGGTCAACGTATGACCTGCTATTGGCATAAATTATGACTGGGCCAACCCTATTCCGAACCAACATTTGAAGGTGATTGTCGCGATGCTCTGTCGCTTGATGTTCGATTGCACTCAAGTGGAGATTTGATCGATAGATGCTACTTCGAATGACCTTAAAACTCACAGGAAACATTGCCATTAGTTCATCTAACGTGCTTGCTGATGCGGTTGCAGTCATCGCTTGAATTTGGGGTCTTCCAAGCTGTTCCCATAGATTTGGTAGTAAGAGATATGCATCTCGAAACGTGTGTCCCCACTCGGATGCACAATGTGCTTCATCAAGAACCAGTCGGCGCACATCACCAGGAAAAGGGTGTGAACCGACGAAGTGAGACAGCTTCTCTGGCCCCGTGTAAATGAGGCATCTCCCAGCAATGTCAAGTGCTGTTGAAATTGACTTAGATAACATCCCGTTGTCTCCAGACAGGATAATTGTCGATGTTTTTACGGCCGTCGGTAAGCCGTTGACCTGATCGTCGATCAGAGCAATTAGTGGGGACACAACGATGGTTATCCCTCTCGTGAGCATGTATGGAACCTGATAAGTAAGACTTTTCCCACCGCCAGTTGCTAAAACACCAATGACATTGTCGCCCGCAAGGACAGCTTCAACGACTGGTCTTTGATGTATCCGAAGGCTAGGCTTTGAGAAATAAACGCGACATATTTGATCTGCATCTTCCATGTTTAACTGAACGAAAACAAAAGTCCAATTACTACACTTTCGGCAATAAAAAAGGGACTGAACATATCGTTCAGTCCCCTTATCATGAGCTATGCGAGGCTAGTCACGTGCCCAGAACATCTCGCCTGGTTTCTCAGAAACATTCGCTCTCTTCAACACATCGAGGGCTTTATGAAGACCTTCACCGGTAGATTGAGTGCCATCTTCATGTTCGATAGAGAGAACATAATCGTAATCGAAGATTCGAATAGTGCTGATGAAATCTTTCCACCATTTCTCATCATGGCCGTATCCGACACTGCGAAATACCCAGCTGCGTCCTTTGATGTCACCATAGCTCTTGGTGTCAAGATTGCCATTGCGTGCAGAGTTTTGCGGGTCAATAAGCGTGTCCTTGGCATGGCAATGGAACAATGCTCCAGCTTCGGCAATCTCGCGGACCGCAACCAATGGGTCAATCCCCTGCCACCATAAGTGTGACGGGTCAAAGTTTGCGCCAATGTTGGTTCCTGCAATCGTACGCAGTTTCAAGAGAGTATCGTTGTTGTAGACGATAAAACCAGGATGCATTTCGATTGCAAATCGAACGCCATGTTGCGCCAAGAATGCGTTCTGCGCCTTCCAATACTTCTTGGCTACACGCCATTGGTATTCAAGAATATCGCGATATTCATCTGGCCATGCACAGGTCACCCAGTTTGGCATTTTGCCGCGTGGAGAATCTCCCGGACAGCCTGAAAATCCGTTTACCGTCGCTTGAGGCATGATTCCATCTTTATGCAATTGTTCTGCAAGGAGAACCGCATTCACGAACACTTCATGGTGGTCAGCAGCAATGGTCTTGTCTGGGTGCAATGGGTTTCCGTGAACGGAAATAGCGCTGATGATCAGCCCACGGGATGCGACAGCATCCACCAATTTCTTTCGAGATACATCATCAGTAACGAGAGCTGCTGGCCCTCCGTATTGATCGAGGTGCGCAGATCCAGGATAGGCGCCTCCACCAAGCTCTACAGACTCGATTCCGGCAGCGGCAATCAAATCCAGAGCTTCTTCAAACGGCTTATCGTGGAAGAGAGCTGTAAAAATACCAATCTTCATAGGTTATCCTCTGTAACAGGTCTAGTTGACCCGCGAAACGTACCGTCATTGTACGACTGGATTATCGAGAATCCTGCTGATGGAGCGTAAGTTCTGATGGCTACGAGATGAATTAATTCCTTGGGCCCACCATAACATCACTACTGGCACCCTGACATGCGTATACGATTTTGCTGAACCACGCATTGATTTACTCTGTTTTCCTAATGTTGGTACAAGTCAAAGCTTTAGCGTAGCAATCTCTTTAGATAACAGATCTGAAATCTGAGTTGCGCCATCGCTTGCTATATTTGAAGCGGCATCGTGTAAAGATAATGACGAGAAATCTAGCGAAGTGAGTTGTCTACGATCAGCTATTGAAAATTTTCCTAACTCTGCTGCGTACCGGATAAGGACATCATCCTCCGCGAAACCATCGCGCGGAATGCAGCACCAATGCGTACCGTTCGCCAAACATTCTGTCACGATTCCATACCCTGGTTTAGCGACGACAACATCGACTGACCGCACTAGGTCCGAATGATTGATAACCCCAAAGTCGAGTTGTAGGACATTAGAAGGCAGCTCATCAATCGCTAGTCCAATCCGAATGAATAAAGTGTCAGTAAAATGAACTGCATTGTTCCAGCCGATGTCAGTCCCCCAACGTCCGGCATCGATGTAAATCAAACGGTGATAACGGCTGTCAGGATTTAATCCATGACGAATATCTCGACCCAATTTGGCAACTGGGTCCACAACTACCGGGTTTGTCACCCAATCCATTCCTGTTTGAAGTCCAGGAATGAGGGTGGTGGTTGCCAATTTGTATTGCCGAAGCAGACTCGGAATCTCTGGCTCCAAGCTTGACATCCCCCGATAGATCTCAACCCACGTGAAGTTTGCAACTAGGACAGATGGAATGTTAAGGCTGGCAGCAAATTCAAGCGGCTCAGGAGCAATATCGCTAACGATGAGGTCGAATGGATTTTCCTCATGGAGAAGGGATATTTGTTCAAAACGCCGCTGAAAGCCAGTTTGGAACTGACGAAAAGCTAACTCTGTCGCACGCTCATCGATGTTGAGGGTTCCTTGTTGAATACATCCGATGTCCGCTTGGTAACTGACGTGATCTACAGCAAGGTTTCCCCAAAACCAATTTGGCGTTGTTGAAAAGACAGTCACTGCTGCTCTTTTTTGCAGTGTCTCTAATATCGTTCGCGTTCGGGCAGCATGACCGAACCCATGTGAGCTGACAAAATATGCGATGCGCGGACAACTACTCAGCAAGAGCTTCACCGGTACCGCGGGAATCGCTCGACATCGTAACGCCATCAGTTCGATTCCATGAACCTGCATGAACATCACCAAGAGACCGCACAGCAGTCTCGTAGCCCATCGAATTCAATGATGCTCGTACAGACGACAGGCTCTTTTCGAGCTGAAGGACTTCGGGTTTCCATTGATGGTGAAACCGTGGCGCAGCTACTGCGTCATGCACGTTATTGCCGAAATAAACGGCTTGCAAAATGGTGTGCAGGACTGAGTTGATGATCGTCGGGCCTCCAGGAGATCCGGTAGCAATACGTATCTGTCCACTGTCATCAACGACAATCGTGGGAGTCATACTTGACAAAGGCCGCTTTTTGGGGGTGATTGCATTTTTTGCACTTTGGATGAGGCCGAACTGATTTGGAACACCAACTTTGGCCGTAAAGTCATCCATTTCGTTGTTGAGGATGATGCCCGTGTTTTCTGAAATGACCGCAGCACCGTAGCTTCCGTTTAGGGTGTACGTCGTGGAAACAACACCGCCATCGCGGTCGATGACTGTGAAGTGCGTTGTTTGTTCAGATTCACCCGTTACAGGCCGTGTTACCGGTAAATCGTCCGTTTTTACCTTCATCGAAACGGATAGTCCTTGTTTGGTGGATGCAATGTGACGTTTGCTGAGAAGCGCATCAACTGGAACATCCACAAAGTCTGCATCCCCAAGGTATTCAGAACGGTCTCGAAAAGCCCGGCGCATCGCCTGCGCCACGAGGTGAATGTAGGCAGGTGAGTATGCCTCCGGCAGCGGGCTGGACTGTTCCAACATGCCTAGCATTTGGAGGAGAGCTATCCCCCCACTGCTTGGGGGCGGCATCGTTAGGACTTGATAATCCATGAATCGACCGGTCAAGGGCTTACGACGCACGGCTTGATATCCTGCAAAATCGGTTGTCAGCAACATGCCACCATTGCGTTGGATATCAGCCGCCAACAACCTTGCCGTAGTGCCTGCATAAAAGTCGACTGCACCGCGGTCACGAATACGCGCAAGCGTTTCACCAAGGCGTGGTTGACGAATAGTTGTGCCAACAGGCTGCGGTTGCCAACCAACGATGGACTTCCTCAGAAACGTCGTTTGAAACAACTGGTCGTTTGAAAGACGATCCATTGATAGCGAAAGACTCCTCTGAAGCGAATGTGGCATCGAAAAGCCTCCCGATGCCAGCTGCACTGCCGGATCCAGCAGCTTGCCCCATGAGATTCGGCCACTACCGTAGCGCTTCCACGCTAGCTCGAAGCCTGCGACACTTCCTGGAACGCCGCAAGCCCGATACCCATCCACTGGACCACCATCACCTGAAATGACCTTTCCATCCGCCTGGAGGTACATATCTGGAGTAGCCGTGGCTGGCGCAGTCTCACGAAAGTCGATGGCGACATTTCGTCCACTAGGGTGGCGATACAGCAAGAAGCCACCACCGCCTATATTCCCAGCGCTTGGAAACGTAACAGCGAGCGCAAACCCGATGGCAACCGCAGCATCGATGGCGTTGCCTCCCATTGCAAGAACCGAAACCCCGATGTGGCTTGCGAGTGTCTCAGGTGATGCGACACCACCAAGGTTACCTACAGCTGTCGTACTCATACCTTCACACCTTGTGCTCCATTTGCTGCATATGTCGAGAGAATTGATAGTCCATCACCGTATTGGCTAACAACATTTTTAATGATTGCATCTAGCATCGATGGGTCTACAAGTGCGACGACGCTGCCGCCCCACCCGCCGCCCGATAGCTTTGCTCCAAAAACGCCCTCGGTCCCCTCGAGAATCCGCTGGACTTTGTCAATCTCAGGGCACGTGTTCTCAAACAAACCCTGACAACTGGCATGGCTTGCGTTCAGGGTCGCTCCAAAACCAATCACATCACCGTTGATCAGGCATTCCGTACCAGTCAGCACACGGTTGTTTTCGTTCCGAACATGACGAGCGCGATTTTGAGATGGTTGTTCAACATCAGCAATGCCATCATTGAACTCAGCTTCTGTTACACCACGAAGCAACGTTGTCCTGCCCTTCGATAACTGCAGCGCGGCCGCTTCACACTCTTTACGCCGGGTTGAATAACCTCCGCCATCAGCTAGAGAATGCTTCACATTTGTGTTCACGATGATAATGGCCAAACGCTCGGCACTGAGGGGGACACGCTTCCAAGCAAATGTATTGCAATCAAGAAACAATGCCATCCCATGCTCACCACAAGCACTCGAGAATTGATCCAAAAGCCCAACGGGTGCTCCAACCCACGGTCCGTTCTCCACAGCACGACAAGCAACAGCGATTTCCATCGGACTCAGCGATATGTCAAGTGCCGCTAAAAGTGCACTGGCGGTTCCGACAAGAACGGCCGCTGATGAACTGATACCGCTGCCATCCGGGACATCGCTGGCAACCGCAACATCCCAGGCAGAACCAGGCGGTGAAAAATGATCGAGGACTCCCGCGATGTAACCACACCAGCGATTCGAAGCGGTCAGCTGTGAAGGCCCTGTAGCCAGATGAATGTGAGCGGCTTGATGCCCGGGCAGTTCAGTCACGATTCGAGTCATGCCACCAGCGGTTTTACGAACAACGACAGCCGTTCGTATGTCCACCGCCGCTGTCAGAACAAATCCGCCATTGTAATCCGTATGGTTTCCTAGCAGTTCGACACGCCCTGGGGCAGAACCCACAAAATCTGCGACCGCATCAAATGCGTTTAAAAACAGCTGCTTCGCACGTTCACTTACTGCAATTCCCATGTGAATATCATAGCCCAATGCTCTGGATGGCGTTCGGAATTGCATCGGCGTAAGCGGGTTGCCGTGTAGAATTGAAATATGTCTAATTCTGTGCATGTCATCGGTGCTGGTCTTGCGGGTTCAGAGGCTGCCTGGCAGCTGGCTCAATGTGGACGAAAGGTCATCCTCCACGAAATGCGCCCAGTCCGAAACACACCTGTACACCGCTCGAATTTCGCAGCTGAAATCGTGTGTTCGAATTCGTTCAAGAGCAATCACGTGTCAAATGCAAGTGGCGTTCTCAAGGAAGAGATGCGACGGCTGGATTCACTCATTGTTCGCTGCGCAGATGCGACATCTGTGCCGGCTGGTGAAGCACTCGCGGTTGACCGTGATCTCTTCAGCGCGATGGTCACCAGTGAACTTGAGCTGCATCCAAATATCGACTTTCGTCGAGGCGAAGTTACCGAGCTGCCTGAAGGCGATGTGATTATTGCATCTGGCCCGCTTACATCCGATAGCCTTGCGGAAACCATTGGAAAGCTGACTGGACGCTACGACTTATACTTCTACGATGCCGTTGCGCCGGTCATTGAATCATCCAGCATTGATATGTCAAAAGTATTCCGGGCAAGTCGCCGAGGCAAAGGCCTTGAGCCAGACATGTCTGATGATGCTGCCTATCTAAACTGTCCGCTCGAAAAAGATGAGTATTACGCCTTGGTGGATGCCATTAATGCGGCAGAACTCGCTCCAATCCACGATTTTGAGGACATCAAGTTTTTCGAAGCATGTCTCCCAGTGGAAGAGTTAGCTCGCCGCGGGCCTAAGACACTGGCATTCGGTCCCCTAAAACCTATTGGTCTGACAGATCCGCATACAGGACGCCGTCCCTACGCCGTTATTCAGCTCCGTCAGGAAAATAAATCTGGGTCACTCTTCAACATGGTCGGTTTTCAAACTCGTATGAAGTGGGGCGAGCAGTCACGTATTTTCAGGATGATCCCCGGATTGGAAAAGGCTGAGTTTGTCCGTTTTGGAGTGATGCATAGAAATACCTATATCCATTCACCAACGCTTTTGACCCGAAACCTCGCGCTGCGGACAGATCAACGTATCCGCTTTGCCGGGCAGATTACTGGAGTCGAAGGCTATTTGGAGAGCGCCGCAACGGGACTGATGGCAGGTCTGACAGCTGCCATCCCTTCCCTTGAATTCCACCGCCATTCGGTCCTCGGTTCCCTGGCAAGTTACGTGAGTGAATATGATGGACCATCTTATGCACCGATGAACGCCAGCTGGGGCATTGTTGATGCACTTGACGGCGATCGTATTCGGGATAAGAAGGAACGGGGCCGTACGCTTGGCCAACGTGCTCTTGATGCTCATTCTGTTCTTGTAGATGAGGTCACCGCTTACCGCCAAGAGCATTCGGTCTGATGCGGTTTGAAGCGCGGGATCGGCAAGCACCAAAGCAAAAGACATCGATTTCTCTTGCCGTTTTTCTGTTACTTTTAGCGATGATCTCTCTTGCCGGTTACAAAGGATTTGCACTCATCACAACCTTCTTACAGGTAGCGCCACGACACATCAAGTCGAGTCCATCCCGTGATGTCGTTCCTGTGACCATCGAATCTGATGCAGGCAGAAAACCATGATGTCGCTGTCTGATGCTGTTACTTTTGTAGAGCGGACCACCGGAGGTGCTGTAGACAAAGCAAGCCGCGAGCTGTTTCGTAAAGCCTTGGATTGCCTAGGGAATCCGCATGCAAAGATCCCAACATTTCACGTCGCCGGGACAAATGGTAAAGGTGCAGTTTCGATGATGCTGACAAATGGCATCCTTGCTTATGGGCACACAGTCGGCACCTATATGTCCCCGTTTGTGTATGATGTTCGTGAGCGATGGCTCATCAATGGTAATCCCGTTTCCGTAGACGATTTTGTGCTC